>JYMV01037928.1_pt1 | contig 46337 bp, 51 predicted proteins | sample 338911 | NCBI WGS metagenome assembly JYMV01 (sample SAMN03354496, study PRJNA234377) | hydrothermal vent metagenome | biome: Deep sea; feature: Hydrothermal plumes at the Eastern Lau Spreading Center, Western Pacific Ocean; material: Seawater | place: Tonga | collected 2009 | depth 2000 m m | reverse complement strand
CCTGCCCTGCCCAGACAACTTTTGCTGTTTTGTCAACTTCTTTTTTTATGAATGCAACTCGTCTTTGTAATTCTTCAATTGAAATGCCGCCTTCTAGAGCAATAATGTTCCAAAAATGGTTCAACTCTTCTTCTCGTTGCGGAAGCATTGTTGAAATGATTTCTTCTCTTTTCTCTGGAGAAATAGATTTCCATTTGTCACTGCCTACTTTTATTTTTGCATCTTTTATTGCCAGATTTCTAACGCGTTCCCCTGTGATTAAATCTCCGTCTACTGAAACATTGTACGAAGCAACATCTTCAGCAATGATTCGACCCTTCCTGTCAAAAATCCTTCCCCGCCATGTTGGAAGGTATGAAGTTGCGTGCAATCGCCCCCTTGCTTTGACGAATCTTTCCTCGCCTTGCGAAATCGTCAATAGACTTACTTGTGCAATAAGAACTATCAAAACTGCTATAAAAACAGTAGTGAGAACAATAAGTCTACGATGAAAGGAAATCATATTCGAGAACATAAGCGTACATTGAAAGCATACGGTAAAGTGGCAATGCAGTGTCTATTTCTCTCATCGTCAATTCACTTCCAAATTCAGAATTACTCCCTCCAGTAATTGAAGGGCTAGAACTGCAAACTGATACTGATTTTGAAATTATTCATTCTCGTTCTGCCGAATCGTTCTCATCTATCGTTGATTCTGCAAAGCATGCGTACATCGTTTGCTTAGGCGCGAATTGCATCCCTAACATTAACTTCATCAGAGCCCATCGAAAGATCGCGAATCAAGGTTCAATATCGGTGAGCAGACGAATTTATTTAGATCAGACAATCAGCCAGCACCTTCTCGACAATTGCCTCACGCCATGCCGTTGGAATTGGTTCGACCTGCTTAAATTACGTGTGAGTGGGCACGTAAATACCATTTTTCCCCGTGCGATACTATCAACCGAAGGACCATTCGCCTCTTTTGGTGTACTCAAAGCAGATTTTGGGCATAGTTCTGATTTTCAAGCGATTTCAAGCCGTGGCACAGTATTGCAATTAGCTCGCTTGATTACTAAATAATCGCCATTGAGCATTGGCAAAAGGCACGTAAACAGGTACAATTCCCGTCCTTCCCCTACAGAGGGACCGTCGGTGACAAGTCGTATACTTGGCTCTGCATGGGGCACGAATCGCGGCGATTAGTGCTCCAAGTCCTAAGGAGAAGTTCGCCGCGGTTGGGCTACTCTTGAACCCCTCCGCGATTCATGCATGCCAATCGTATTTGATTTTAATTGCATTGGCAGGAGGTTAGCAAGAGTTGCTCTTATAAAAAGCGCATCTCTACATTTTGGCCCGTGGTGTAATCGGTAACACACCTGGTTTTGATCCAGGCATTCCAAGTTCAAGTCTTGGCGGGCCAGTCCCCAATTACTGCAACCCCCCTTACTAGGGTTGGTGGCAAACAGGAAAGTAAGATTGATGACTGCATCTTCAGACAAAACTCGTACCCCGCTCGCTGCGATTATTCTCGCTGCAGGAAAAGGTACGCGCATGGACAGCGACCTACCTAAGGTAGTGCATAAAGTTGCAGGTAAACCCATGGTGCAATGGGTCATCGATGCAGTTCGCGAAGCAGGCGCTGACCGAGTCATCCTCGTAGTCGGGCACGGTGCTTCGATTGTCAAAAACGAAATTCCAAATTGCGAATATGTTTTACAAGAACCACAACTTGGCACTGGACATGCTGTTCTTGTCTGCAAAGATGCACTTGCTGATTTTGAGGGCAATATCTTAATTCTTGGAGGGGACGGCCCACTTTTACGCCCTTCTACGGTGCATGAAATGGTTGCACTCCAAGAAAAATCCTCAGCAGAAGCAACGCTTGCAACAAGCGTCATTCCTGATCCAACTGGATACGGCAGGATTTTGCGCGACGAACAAAACAAATTCTGTGCAATAATTGAGCACAAAAACGCAACTCCGGAGCAACTTGAAATTCACGAAGTCTATCCAAGTTACGCTGTGTTTGAATCGAATGCGTTATGGAATTGCTTAGACAATCTAGAACCTAACACACTTACAAATGAATACTACTTAACTGAAGTTCCACGTATGCTCAAAGAAACTGGCAAAACGGTTGAGGTCATAAACTCAGTCGCACCAGAAGACATTCTTTCAATCAACACACCAGAACAGTTAAACGAAGTCGAATCTTTCCTTCTAGCACGAAACAATTCAGAAGCGGAGCAAACAGCATGAGTCACGACGACCACAAGCGAATGAAAATTTTCTCTGCAACTGGCGGCGAACACCTTGCAGCTAAAATGTGCGACCACTTGGAAATACCTCTAGCAGCTGCTACTGTTGAAAAATTCCCTGACAACGAAATCATTGTAAAAATTGATGAAGATGTACGAGGTCGGGACTGTTTTGTTGTCCAATCAACTTCAATGCCAGTCAATGACAACTTAATGGAATTATTGATTTGGATAGACACACTCCGAAGAGCATCTGCAGGCCGAATTACTGCGGTAATCCCCTACTTTGGATACGCAAGACAAGATAGAAAAGACGAGGGTCGCGTTCCAATTACAGCGAAACTTGTTGCAAATATTATTACCGCAGCTGGCGCGAACCGAGTGCTATGCATGGATTTACATGCAGCACAGATTCAGGGTTTCTTTGATATTCCTGTTGACCACTTAACTGCAACCAAAGTTTTCTGCGATTACTTCGCTGGCAGAGAAGATATGCAAGGCGATGAAATGGTCATTGTTTCGCCAGACGTTGGCAATGTAAAAGTTGCGAATATGTATGCTGGCCTCCTCGACTCAAAACTTGCCATCATTGACAAACGTCGAGAATCGGGTAGCAAGGTTGTTTCAAAACGTCTCATCGGTGATGTTGAAGGAAAAACAGTCCTCATGGTCGATGACATGATTTCAACTGCAGGAACAATTTGCGAAGCCGCGAAACTTGTAACTGAAGAAGGCGCAATAAAAGTCATTGCCGCTGCAACCCACGGCGTAATAGTCGGACCAGCAATCGAACGAATCAACGCCTCTCCAATTAGCGAAATTATCATCACCGACACAATTGCAGCTGGAAGCCGCCTCGATGGCATCAGCGATACATTACACGTTCTTAGCGTTGCACGTTTTCTTGGAGAAGCCGTGCATAGAATTCACCACCACATGTCAATTTCATCCCTCTTCAATCGCGGAGAAGGGCCAAAGAAATAAATTCAGTAGATAGGAAATAAAATGGCACACGAATCCCCATTAGTAAAAGTAGAACTCCGAGATAAACTTGGAACAAGATATGCAAGGCGATTGCGTAAAAGCGGTCGCATGCCTGCAACTATCTATAGTAAAGGCACAGATCCTATTTCTGTGAGTATCGACGAGATAGAAATCCTTAAGCATTTGCATGGCGGAAGCCACGTCATGGAACTTGACAACGGCGATGGTAACCCTGCAACCGTTCTTGTAAAAGATCTTCAGTTTGGTTACCTCGGCGACAACTTAATCCATGTCGATTTTGCAAGAGTAGACCTCAAGCAAATCGTGACGATTACGATGACCCTTGATATTTCAGGCACGCCGATAAATGCAACTGAAGCAGGAGCAATTCTTGAAATCCCACGACCTCAAATTGAAATCGAATGCATGGTTAAAGACATTCCTGATTCAATTAAGGTCGATCTTTCAACTGTTGAATCAATTTTCACAATCGGCGACTTAACACTCCCAGACGGTGTAACTGCAATTCTTCCACCTGAACGCCATATTGCACACGTGACAATTGTCCAAGAAATAATTGAAGAAGTCGAAGTCAGTGAAGATGGCGACACACTAGCACCAGAAATCATCACTGACAGTGCTACTGAAGATGCTACAGAAGAAGATAGCAGCGAATAATATGAAACTCATTGTCGGTCTTGGAAATCCTGGTTCAAAATACAACGGCACTCGACACAATGTCGGGTTCGATGTTATTGACCGCCTCGCGAATCAGTTCGCTCAAGGTGAACCAGCAACGACTAAGTTTGACAGTGTTCTCATTGAAACAAGATGCAATGGCGAGAAAACACTTCTCATGAAACCTCAAAAATTCATGAACCGAAGTGGCTCACCGATCAAACAGGCAATTGCTTTTTATAAAGCTGACCCTGAACTTGATCTTCTAATCATTGTTGACGACATCCATTTACCTTGTGGCTCTTACCGTTTACGGCAAGGCGGTGCACCTGGTGGACACAATGGATTGTCAGATATCTCTAACCACTTCGGCGAATTGGATTTGTCGCGACTTCGAATCGGAGTTGACGAGCCCGGAATTATCCCCAAAACCGATTATGTACTGGGACGATTTACTCCTGAGCAACAGGAAGCAATCGAGCCAGCTCTTGAAGGCGCAGTCAAAGCAGCAGTCACTTGGGTTGCTTGCGGAATTGACGAAGCCATGAACAAATGTAACGAATCTGGAAAAACAGAAACTAGGAATTAATAGTATGAGTAACGAACGAACAGGATTATATGAGGGCATGTTCCTCTTTCCACAATCAGCCACTGCAAACTTACAAGCAGCGATTGACCACTTAAAAGAAATTCTCGCGAAATGCGAAACAACCATTATCACTTTTAGTAAATGGGATGACCGCAGACTCGCGTACGAAGTTGATGGGAATAAACGAGGTATTTACTTTTTAGTCTACTTCAACGCTCCATCTTCAAAAATGAGCGAACTTGAGCGTCGATGCAATCAATCAGAAGAAATCATCAGAATGATGGTTACACGTGCTGAACATCTTCCACAAGAAATTATTGATTCGAACGAAGGTTCAAATGCACTTGCAGATGAAATCAAAGTTCGAGGTAAGCAAAATACAGAAACAGGCACCTCGTCTTCAAGTAAAGTTACTCGTAAAGAAGATGAAGCCAAATCTAAGCCAAAAGCACCTAAAAAAGAAACTACTGAAGAAGCACCTCAAGAAGTCCAAGAAGATGCCCCAGTCGCTACTGAAACAGCTGAAACCGAAGAAGTTACAGAAGCGTAACGAATTTACGCACTACTTCGAAGGTTAATCGTATCTTCTGGTAGAATCCTAAGTCGGAGAACAAACTATGGCAACGTATAACAAAGTCTTACTCATGGGCAATCTCACACGAGACCCCGAACTAAAGCAAACCCCAAGCAACCAATCTGTTGCGCAAATTGGGCTTGCTCTTAATCGCAAATTTAAAGATCGCGAAGGCAACATGCGCGAAGAGACTACTTATGTAGATTGCGAAGCATGGGGTCGGACCGCAGAGGTCATGGCTCAATACCTTTCCAAAGGTAAACCTGTATTTGTTGAAGGACGGCTTAAACTCGACCAATGGCAAGATAAAGAGGGCAACAATCGCTCAAAACTAAAAGTAGTGATTGAGAGTTTTCAATTCATTGACTCAAAAGGTGGACAAAGTTCAACACCCCCTGCCCAAACACAAACTCCGCAGACTGCACCACCTGCAGACGATATCCCATTTTAATTTAATACAAAAAACGACGCTCCGGTTTAGCGTCAAATCTTATCGATGGGGTCGTACCGGCGACTCCTAACTTTCCTTGAAAGGACATCAAAATGCCTAGCGCTAAAAGAATAGAATTACTACTCACTTCAAATGTTGAAAACCTCGGAATTGTGGGCGACGTCGTCCGTGTTCGAATGGGTTATGCACGCAACTATTTACTCCCAATGGGCGTTGCAGAATTACCAACAGAAGAAAAAATGGCATCACTTGCTGAAGCCCGCGAAATCGCACTTAAAGAATATGAAACAAACCGTGCTGAGCAAGCAACCATCATCGAAAAGCTTGAAGGCATCACACTTACGCTTACTCGCAGTGCGAATGACCAAGGCGGCCTCTACGGTTCTGTAACGCAACGAGACATCGCCGATGCGCTCATTGAAAATGGCTTTGCCATTGATACACGAGCGGTTCGACTCCATTCAGCAATCAGGCGAATCGGCGACTACCAAGTCACCATTCAGTTTGGTACTGATATGAAAATTGATGTTGAAATTACAGTCAACCCAGATCGCCCACTTGAAGACCGCGAAGAAATGGAATTTGACGACGAAGGCAACCTCATGATTGTTGATGCAGCTCCTGCGAAAGCAACAGAAAAAGCAACAACTGCAGAAGGTGAAGAACAACCTGCAGAAGAGACAAGCGAAGCAACTTCAGACGCTTAACTCTCTTCTACAGACGTACACACAAAAGGCTCGCACAATGGCGAGCCTTTTGCTTATATTCAAGGTTGGGATCTACGGCTTATGCGGCGGATGCCTCCCGAGTGTTTGAAAGTACGAATTCCATTGCTAAAAATTGCGCAACGTAATCTAAAATACTAGTTGCGTCTGGAATTTTAGGGTTTGAGGTTCGCCCCATCGGATCAAATCGCATATTCATAAAACGGTCCGTGGCCTCTTGTAAGGGTAGACCATATTGAATAGCAAGCGAAAATGCCCGACAAAATCCCTGGATAAGACCAGAAAGAGTCGAGCCCTCTTTGCTCATTTTGATAAAAATTTCACCAGGCGTTCCATCGTCGAACAAACCAATAGTGAGATACCCTTCATGCCCGTTCACTGAAAACTTATGGGTGACCGAATTGTGTGTTGCTGGAAGCGTTCTTCTCATCTGTTTTGTTACTGAACTCATGTGCAGTATGGCTATCGGAATATCAGTGCAAAGAACTTGACCCAACAAGTTTGGAATGCAGTTGTTCTAACACTTCAACTGTATTCCCGAATTTTGCAGGGCGATAATAAACAGCCACAAATCCAGTTGCTGAAGGAACGCCTACAGGGCGGAGCGTGCCTTTTGCCCCTTGCATTTGCCTGCTTAACCCTTTCGAGTTTTTTGTCCGGATGACAATATCCTGCTCATCGATGGTCATGGAGAGAATCCCTAACTGCGAAGATGCCACGCGCAACTCATGGTACTGGACAAGTTTACAGACAGAATCCGGCAATTCACCATACCCAGATTTCAAGTCATTAACAATGAACACAACACTCTCTTGGTCTTCACAGTCAGCAAATCGGCGATACATCGCCAAGCGTCTTGTCTGGGATGCGATGTAGGCCTCTGGAATTTTACCCGTGATACCAATGTCAATCATCGTCTCGAGCAACGGAGTTTTTTTGCCTGATTTTAATTCTAGCACTGCCTTTTCTAAAAGTTGGCAATACATTTCATACCCCACTGCAGCAATATGACCAGACTGTTCAGCGCCAAGTAAATTACCCGCCCCTCTAATTTCTAAATCTCGAAGTGCAATTTGAAAACCAGCCCCGAGCATTGAAAATTGTTCAATTGCTTGCAATCGTTTTCGAGCAATTTTATTTACGAAGCGTTTCCTTGGTAATAATAAAGTGCAATAGGCACGATGTTTATATCTGCCAACTCGTCCACGTAATTGATGTAAATCAGATAAACCAAAGCGATCTGCATCATCTATAAACATCGTATTGGCACTTGGTATGTCGATGCCAGACTCAATTATTGTTGTCGAAACGAAAACATCGGCTTCGCCTCGAACGAATTCTGACATCACTTTCTGAAGCATGCGCGGTGGCATTTGCCCATGTCCAACAATCACTTTGGCTTCTGGCACCATTTTGCGAATGGTATCTGCAACCGTCTCAATATCATGCACGCGATTGTGAACATAAAACACCTGCCCCTCGCGAGCGAGTTCTCTACGAATCCCATTCCGAATGAGCTCCTTTTCCCAACTCTTAATTTCAGTAACAACTGCACGGCGATCAATCGGAGCCGTTTGCAGTGAACTAATGTCTCTAATCCCAAGCAACGCCATATGCAAAGTTCTAGGAATTGGCGTTGCTGTCAATGTTAAGACATCCGCTTTAGCACGAAATGCAAGTAGTCGTTGCTTGTGCTCAACCCCGAATCGTTGCTCCTCATCAATCACAACAAGCCCGAGTCGATCGAAATGCACATCCTTGCTTAAAATTCTATGCGTTCCAATTAAAATATCGACCTCGCCTTTTACTGTTCGTTCCAATATCTCTTTTTGCTCTGCTGGAGTATGAAATCGTGTCATCGATTCAACCACAAATGGAAAATCTGCGAGACGCTTTTTGAACGTTCGTTCGTGCTGTACTGCGAGAACAGTCGTCGGAACTAAAATTGCAACTTGCCTCCCAGATTCTACGGCTTTGAATGCACCTCGAATAGCAATTTCAGTTTTTCCAAATCCTACATCTCCGCAAATTAACCGGTCCATTGGTCTTGGCGATTCCATGTCTTTCTTCATCGCCGATATTGCGTTATTTTGATCTTCAGTTTCATCCCATGGGAAACTCGATTCGAATTCGCGCATCCACTGTGTGTCTTGAGGGAATGCAATTCCCGGCGCATGTTCTCGCACTGCTTGCACTCGTATCATTTCACTTGCTAAATCTGCAACAGCACCTTTTGCTTTTGTTTTTTGATTCGACCACTTTGTTCCTCCGAGAGCTGATAATTCTGGCTTCCCTTTGAATGCACCCACATACCTTTGAACTAAATGCGAGTATGTTGCAGGAACATGCAATAATCTATTTGAGGCAAACTCCAACGTTAAATATTCAACTTCACCACGAATACCAGCTTGCCCATCAAGCAGTTTCAATCCTAAATATCGAGCGATGCCATGGTCACGATGGACGACAATATCATTTACATCGTAGTGTGCTATCGCTTGCCGCATTGTTTTCTGTTTGGACCGAACACCACGACGAATCTCATATCTATGAAAAACTTCGTGCGATGGAACGACAGCGATGTCATCGCTAATCAAAAATCCACGATAAACAAATTGCTCTTCTATATGTAAGTAGGTAGCCGACTCAAGAGGTTGCCCTGCACACATCAGTTCATGCATTCTTTCTACTTCACCGCTTGTTCTACAAGCAAGTAGTACGTGCCGTGTTTTTGCCATGTCTGCAAGTTCCTGCAATGCTTCTGGTACTGCAGTTGAGAATAAAGGCAACGGTTGAACGGGTAATGCAATATCTACACCATCAGCAGGCGGACCCGAAAGCGCAATCACTGCAGAAAGTTTTGCAACCATCGAAGCTTGCGTGTCATCGATGTGCGACAACTTTGTAGCATCGAATACACGGTCAAAATAACTTTTTGCCTGCTGCGCAATCTCTGAGACATCATCAAGAATGGCACACCACGTTTTAGGAAGGTGATCAACAACAGTCCCTTCAACGTGCACGCTGTTCGATGAGGCAACAACGATTTCATCTAATGCTAAATCAGAACCCAATGATACTGGGTCGACTTCATTTATCGTTTCGATTGTGTCACCAAAAAAATCCAAGCGAACGAATTCGCCAGCGGCAGTTGCAATATCCAGAACCCCTCCCCGGGTCGCAAATTGCGCTGATTCTTCAATAGATTCTTTACGTTCGTACCCTGATTCAACAAGCCATTGTTGTAATTCGTTCAAGGAACATTCTTCACCTACTTGCAGACGGCGCACGACTTCCCCAACTGCAGATGGCGGCGGAGTCATCTGCATTACTGACGCAATACTTGCAACTAAAACTTTTGGACTTGTAGAATCTTTTAGACTTTGAAGAACAGAGAATCTTGCAGCAACTATGTCTTTTGAAATTTCTGTTTCGAGCGCTGGAAATAAAGCCACTTCAATGCCAAGGTCGCGAAACATCGCAACTGTCTCATCTGCATCGTCATGATGCGCAACAACAAAAAACACACCACGTTTTTTTGCAATTTGTGCAGCAGAAAAACATGCGAAAGATCCACTAGTCGGTCCTGCAGAAACGCATCCTTGCACATCGACTAGCAATGCTCTAGCATCAATTTCAGATTGCACCAAGGACGAACTCATTTTTCCAATTCTTCCTTTTGTATCAGCCAACGAAGGTGGTCTACTTTTCTTTTTCCGATTCCATGCACACCAATCAAATCGTCTGGCGTATGCAATCGATGCGTTTTTCTATATTCAATAATTCTACTTGCCATCTTAGGACCAATGCCAGGCAACAACTCTAGTTTATAAGCAGGAGAAGTTTGCAGGTCGATTCGCAACGGCTTGAAATCAGTTTTACCTGTCAATGGAACAGATGAAATATAAGCAACATAGACTGTGTACGCAATCAGAAGAACGAGAACTACGTTCGTTCCAATTGGATTCACAAACCATCCTTGATTGATTGGCTTTTCTTCGGCAATTCTAGCGGCCCGAGTGGTTTGCATAAACGCTTTCGTATCGAAAGCATCTTGCTCAGTACTAATCTCGGCTTCCCCTTTCGTGAGATAAAGCCCGCGGTTGGGAGATCCATGTCCTTGTTGTCGAATAAATCTGTCCATATAACTGAGTCTACGAATGGTTTGCTTAAACTAATGGCGAGCATCGAACTTGACCACTGCTCCTGGCGAATTTCATCCCATGGCGATTTCCACCATCCGTACCTCTCATCAATTATGACAGAGGGAGTACCCAAAGCAGAGATAATGAGCGGAATATCTACAGGTAGAAATTCATCCATTTTTGCACTCATCAACATGAGGTCTCTAGTGGTCCTGCCACCGGGCCCTCCAACCAAGAATTGCAGCCCCAATGCATCGAGACCAACACCTTCTTGTGAGAGACGAGCAAGAAATACTTTCGCATTGCAAGATTCTGGGACTGTCGAAACGAATTCTGAAAAGGGCTCGGCAAGTTCAATCATAATTCGAGCATCTTTTCGAGTTTGACGAACGAGTAACCGCGCCATACGTACAAGGTCAACCATGTTTGCAATGGCGAGTCGAACATGACGGTTTAAGTTGATCCCTGCAGCTAGATTCCAAAATGAAACAGCGCCGCCGTATCTATGAATAACCCTTTCGATGTGGTCGTAACATTTATCCCTAAACACAGAATAGTCATGTTCCCAAGAAGTAACCCAACTTGGAATAGCGTTTTCAGAAGTGAAGTCAAGAAGCGGGCCGCCGATGATATGTTTATTGTGTTCTTGAGCCCACTTCACCCAACGGTCAATGTGCTCCCAATCATACTTACCCTCTTCCGGCTCTATCGCTGACCACTGCATTGGAATTTTGATAATCTTAAAATTCTTATCCAACATGGAACGCAAGGGTGCGTCAAATCTCGAAGTATGCACTTGCACACCAAGTGCTGCGGCAGATGCTGGCTTATGAGAATATCTTTTGTGTAACAAAATGTGAGCGTGTGCCATCGTCAATCGTTCTGAAGCATCGATTGATAATTCAAGAGCTCTGCGAGCTAGTTTGCCAGTTTCTTCAGGTTCAATTGAAACTAACGCCTTTGTAAAGATTAAGCGTGACTCTTCCCAGCGTTGCACTGCGGGATTGTCATCAGACAGATAAAACAGACTCCAGTTTTCACTCAAATCAAGGAACGACTTAATACGATGGCGTGCCAATTCCAAAGAAAGCATATAGGGCTCATTCCGCGGAGGAAGAATCGCAGTTTGCAACATGAGTCGCCCCGCCTCGCCCGCGTCGTACAAAAGACAGAGCGCAAAACTTGTATGCCCAGTTGCCGTTGCAGAAATTACACCGTTTTCATCAATGGACACAGAACCTTGTATCACTTGATTATCTCTTGTGAGCAAATGGGCATTGATTAACTCACCTGCACTTGGATTATTTGAACATGTAGTAAAACGAATCATAGGGCTGTTTGTGTATTGTATGCACCATGGCAACCGCATGTGAAGAGTGTTCTCGTTACAATTAGCATATGAATACAACCGAAACTAGTGTTTATGAAACCCACCTGCCTTTTGACAATCGTCGCCAAGGTAAAGTGCGAGATATTTACCAAATCCCTGCAGAAACTGACAGCCCTGCAATGGTTTTGATTGTTGCCAGCGATCGAATAAGCGCTTTTGATGTTGTCATGCCCACCGCTGTTTCGGGAAAAGGGCAAGAACTTACTCGAATCAGTTGCAAATGGTTTGATTTTATCCGCGACCTTGCAATCATTGACGACCACCTACTCTCTACAAATCCAGAAGATGTTCCAAATATGGACCCGTCGTATTATGAACAATGCGAAGGACGAATGATGCTCGGGCGCGCTTGCGAAGTTATCCCAGTTGAATTTGTAATTCGCGGTTATCTCGCAGGTAGCGGATGGAAGGAATACCAAAATGACGGTACTGTTTGTGGTATTCAGCTTCCAGATGGCTTATCACTTTCGAGCAAATTACCGGAGCCAATTTTTACTCCTGCAACCAAAGCGGTTGAAGGACATGACGAGAATATTGACTTTGAAACTGCATGTTCAATTGCAGGAAAAGAAGTTATGGAACGATTGCGTTCTGTCTCATTAGAAATCTACACAAAAGCAGCGGAATACGCTGCAAAACGTGGCATTATTCTTGCGGATACAAAATTTGAGTTTGGTTATGCCTTAGACTCAAATGGAAAACCAACGGATGAAATTCTTTTAATTGACGAAGTCTTAACCCCAGACAGCTCGCGGTTCTGGCCTGCTGACGACTACGAAGTTGGCAGAGAGCAAGACAGTTTCGACAAACAATACGTACGCAACTGGCTAGAAACAAAAGTAAACGCTGGCGAGTGGGACAAAAACCCTCCAGGACCGATTCTTCCAACTGAGATTATCGAAGGAACAGTCGCTCGATATCGAGAAGCCGCAAACCGTTTGTTTTCCTAAGTTACGCTAAAGAACCGAAATGCATTTCAATTAGTTGTTTCAGCCGCTTGTACCGTATTTCGAAGAAGCATTGCGACGGTCATCGGGCCAACGCCACCTGGAACAGGTGAAATATAACCCGCTGTATTTTTTACTGCTGAAAAATCAACGTCACCAACGGTGCGTTTCTTTCCATCATCGCCAACGATGCGATTTATTCCCACATCAATCACAACCGCACCGTCTTTAACGACATCCGCTGTTATTAATTTAGGAACACCTGCTGCAGAAACTAAAATGTCTGCGCTGCGCATTAAATCGTCGCAATTTTTAGTGTGGATATTGGTCGAAATAACGGTTGCCTCAGCTTGCATCAACAAGACGGCAACTGGCTTTCCGACAATAGTGCTCGCGCCGACACAGACTGCTCTTGAACCGCGAATTTCAACACCAGTTGATTCAATCATTTCCAGCACGGCGAGCGCTGTACAGGGAACGAGACTTCGTCTTCCGAAAACAATGTTGCCAATATTTGCAGGGTTTACACCTTCAACATCTTTAGCAACTGCGATCAACATTTGAATTGCACTTGCATCAACTGGGCTTGGCAATGGCATATGGACCATAATTGCTGTCACATTGTTGTTTTCATTTAACTCTAAAATTGTGTTGGTAATTTCAGCCTGGCTCGCATTTTCTGACATTTCATGCAACATATACTCAATCCCAACCGCACTACACGCTTTTGCTTGGTTTTTAGCATACAAATGGGCGCCCTGATCGCCACCAACTAAAACTGCGTCAAGACGAACATTAATTCCTTTAGCTTGCAGTTGGTGCACTCGCTCAGTAAGTGCGTCTTTGACCGTTGCCGCCAATGCACGTCCATCAATAATCGTTGCTTCTGCCATGAAGTGGCAGGATACCAACGATACAATATAAACATGAGCACTGAACAACCATTCTTAGCATTAACTATCGGAAATAGTCGAACTTCTATCGCTGTAATCAAAGGAGACGAGATTACAAAGCAATTCTCTTTTGATTCAACCCAAAAAAGTGAAATTGTGGAATATTCAATCACCTGCTGGAAGGATATTGAGGGAGAAAATCCACAAATAATCATCGGGACTTCAAACGAAACTGCAAGCGATACTATTGCGGAAGCACTCAAGGACCAAACTTCACGGCAGATTTGGTCAATAGGCGACGATGTCCCCGCTGCCATCGGACAACATCTTGACCCAGAAACGATTACTGGAATTGATCGGCTTCTTAATGCTGTTGCGGCATGGGACACCTTCAAAGAAGCCTGCGTTGTCATCGATGCTGGCACGTGTGTTACCGTTGACTTTGTCGATGGTGAAGGAACCTTCCACGGCGGAGCAATTGCGCCTGGAGCAAGGATGCAACTTGAAGCAATGCACTCTGGTACTTCCGCCCTACCTGAAGTATCGTTTGATGCACCACTTCGCGAAGCGTTCGGCAAGAATACTGCACAAGCCATGCTTCAAGGAGTTTTTCATGGCATCCAAGGAATGGTTCGACAACTTTGCGAACAGTATGCAATGCGGTATGGAGCGTACCCGAGAATCATTGCAACCGGCGGTGACGCAAAAACTCTCTTTGGCGATGATGAATTCATTGAACAAATTGATCCTGACTTACAAATGAAAGGCATCGCTGTTTCTGTTCGCCATACGATGGCAGAAGAAGATGCCTAAAAATACGTGGTCACTTCTCACGCCGCCGAATATGGGCGCAATAGCAATTATTCAAATAGTTGGAGATGTACAACCTGTCCTTTGCAAACTAACAAATCGTTCGACTTGGAAGCATGGCAACCTGTATCTTGTCGATATTGACGGAATTGACGAAGTCCTCGCCGTCCAGATTGACGATCGACTTGCCCAAGTAATGCCTCATGGTGGCGTGCACATCCTTAGAAAACTAACAGAACGATTTGAAGAATTGGATGTAGTGGAAATCGACGAACCGCAATTTCCAGAAGCAGGTGATTCTATCGAAGCGCAAATGCTTGCAGTGCTTGCAGTTGCTGATAGCCCACTTGCAGTAGAACTTCTACTTTCCCAACCTGCAAAATTACTCGGTGCATCTTGCTCACAAACAGATGCTACTCGATCTCAAACACTAAACCACCTTATCACTCCACCAAAAGTAGTCTTGCTTGGTTCTCCAAACACCGGCAAAAGCACGTTGATGAACGCGTTGACTAAACAAGATACTTCCATAGTCCATGATCTTCCTGGCGCAACGAGAGATGCCGTTGGAGCACGTATTAATTGTGGTGGTCTTGTTCTTGACCTTTTCGACCTTCCTGGTTTTCGAGATTCAGAAGATGCCATCGAACAAGAAGCAATTTCCATTGCAAAGAACATTGCTAAAGAGGCAACGCTAACAATTCTCATCGCAGATGCTGAACACGACTGGCTTACTAAAACCGGAATCGATACGACTTCAATCAAAGTTGCAACGAAAGCGGATTGTCACAAAAGAGATGATGCTGACATTTGCGTAAGTGCGCACACGGGCGAAAACATGCAACAACTTGCCGTCATAATTCGCGACGCAATAGTTCCAGCAGAAGTTTTACAGGACGAAGGACCTTGGTTTTTTCCCGGCTACAGCCCGACTGAAGAATAACCACAATCAACATACAGCACTTGCCCAGTTACGCCAGACGACATGTCGCTGAGTAACCACGTCGCAGAGTTGCCAACATCCTCACCGGTAACATTTCGTTTCAGCGGTGCTTTCTGTTCTACCCAGTCAAGAATAGAACTAAAACCACCGACTGCCATGGATGAAAGCGTTCTCAACGGTCCACCGCTAATCGAATTAACGCGAATATTTTTCTCGCCTAGTTCCATTGCTAAGTACCGCGTTGCAGATTCAAGAGCACTCTTTGCAACACCCATTACGTTATAGCCGGGAACAGCTTTAACAGCACCAAGATAACTCATCGAGATTATTGAACCACCGTCGTTCATCAGTGGAACTGCACGATGCGCCATTGCCATTAATGTGTAGGCACTAATATCAAGAGCTTGCGTAAATACTTCGCGTGGTGTTGCTGTAAACTTGCCTTCTTTTAACCAATCTTTATCTGCAAACGCAATTGAGTGTACAAGAAAATCTATATTCCCAAGTCCATTAAATACTTTATCAAGATCTTCATCGCTACCCGCATCCATCGAAATCAACGTTGGGTCAGTGATTCCAATTGCTTCAATAGCTTTGCGACATCTGCGTTCCATTTTTTCGCCTGGAAGATGTGTAAACACGCACTCTGCGCCGTTTTCAACCAAGCTTTTGGCGATGTACCAAGCGTAACTTCGTTCATTGGCAATGCCAACCACGAGACCTCTTTTGCCTTGCATTATTGTCATAGGGCGCATGATACCGCCACTAGACGATGAGTGGTATACTTCCCATCCCGACCAAGCGCGTGTAGCTCAACTGGATAGAGCATCGGCCTTCGAAGCCGAGGGTTGCGGGTTCGAGTCCCTCCACGCGTGTTTCAGGGTCTGGCACACCTGTACCTGTTATTCTGTACGAATGGATGAATTGTCAATTGCTCTTATCAGCGATGTTTTCTTTGAAATAGATGCAAGTGAACGACTCGTTTTGCGTCTGCAAGAAGCAAAAGATGCAGGCGCACAACTTGCTGTGCTACCCGAAATCGCATGCAACCCTTGGTCGCCAGCAACAAAAGAAATGAAAGCCTCTGACGCCGAAGAACTCGGCGGGTCGCGGTGCAAAATGCAATCGAACGCTGCAAAGGCAGTTGGTATTGGTTTAATCGGATCAGCCATTTTGCAAGAAGGTAATTCTCGATACAACACGTGCTTGTTTTGGAATGAAAACGGAGAACGCATCGGCACGTACCAAAAACATCACCTCCCTGAAGAAGTGGGATTTTGGGAAACAAGCCATTACGAACCCGGAGTTGGAGGATTTCCAGTATTCGATTTCAACGGATTCAAAATTGGTATCCAAATCTGTTCAGATATGAATCGCCCACAGGGCTCGCATCTTCTTGCAGCCGCAGGGGCAGACATCTTAATAGGACCGCGATCAACGGAACTCGCAACCTACGACAAATGGCGACCTGTATGGATTGCCAACGCTCTCACGACTGGCTGTTATGTTTGTTCAGTAAATCGACCTTCTCCTGAAGATGGCGTATTAATTGGTGGCTCTTCTATCGCGGTCGACCCAAATGGCAAAGTTGTAGCAGAAAGTTGCGACACAATAACTCTCTTCAAAGCACAACAATGTACGATAAAACAATCAAGGATTGATTACCCTGGCTACTTGCCTTGCAGAAGCGAACTCTACGCTAAGTGCTGGGAAACCATAAAGGAAACACAACAATGAATGCAGAACGACTTACAAAAATAGAACAAGAACTTAGCAAACTCCGCAAGAGTGCTAAACGGTGGCGAGTTGCTTCTTGCGCGCTTCTCGTTGGGGCGGGCTTGCTTGCCGCTGATGTTGTTGGACCTACGGTTATAGACCACCTCGTTGTGAATCGAATAGATGTTCTCGGCGATGCTGGAACACCTGTCGTTTCAATTTCACAAACTACTGCTGGCGGTCGAATTGATTTATATAACCAGAGCGGGACGAATTTACTTCGAGTGTCTAGCACACCAAACGGTGGCGATGTTGCTATCTGGGATGACGAAGGTACAAATGTAGCTGGTCTCTGGTCTGCAGAAAATGGCGGAACTTTTTCCCTTTGGAACGCGCAAGGTGAAGAACATTCACAATTCGCAAGTGGCGCTTTGACGCTAAGCGGCGCAAACGCTTCGTTGCATATTCAAAATAAAAAAGGTGACCCAATCGCAGTAGTCGCCAGTGACCCTCTAGGAAACGGCCGATTACAGATAGCAGATGCTAATGGAAATATCGCATCGGAAATGCTTATGCTTCCTGATGTTGGCGGTGCAGTTGTTGTGAATGCAACGAATGGAAATAAGATGGGCGTCTTGGCTGCGACTGCAGATGGTGGCAGATTGAATTTATTGAATGCCCGAGGTGTTCCAGTCTTCATCGCTTCTACCGAAGGACAAAATGGTGGTGGCGCAATGCTCATCACAAACCAACGCGGCATCCCTGTTTTAATTATGAAATCTGATGAAGAGCATCGTGGAATTATTGAGATTTTAGATGCTGACGGAAATGGAATCAGACGAATCAGACCACTTCGTGGTTACTCGCCCTGAGTTTCATCCAACATTTTGTTAATTACAACAGAGCCGTCTTCTTTTTCTTCTGCAATTTCTAATTCTTTCAACGCTTCAAGTGCAGCCAGTTGTTCTGCTTGTTTTTTAGATGGCCCCCACTTTGCTGCAAACCGATGGCCCCCAAGTTCAACGCAAATTTCAAAACACTTCGCATGGTCTGGCCCTTGTTCATCTAGGACTACATAATTTGGGGTATTGCCTTCCATTTTCTGCCCAACTTGTTGCAACACAGATTTATAATTTTCCTGATGAGAAGAAGCTGCTGCGTCTGCAATACGATCGCCCATCGTAGAGCGAATAAACTCTTTCGCTGGGTCTAGACCACCATCAAGATAGATTGCGCCAATCACCGCTTCGTATGCAGCACCAGTCACAGATGTTGGCAAAGTGAAACTATGCATCCCTTTACCGACTCGTAAGATTCTGCCTAATTCAAGTTCATCTGCAACCTCAGCACAGACTCGCCTGCTGACGACTGCCGATTTGATTTTGGTCATTTCGCCCTCTTCGTATTCGGGGAACCTATCAAATGTCTCATTGCAGATAATAAAGCCCAGCACCGCGTCCCCTAGAAATTCTAAACGTTCGTTAGAGTCTTCCCGTAGATCAACTGCAGATGAATGGGATAGTGCCTGTATCAAGAGGGTCGTGTTCTTGAATTCATAACTAATGATACTCTGTACGGCGTTAATCCAGTCTTTATCCATGTCTTGTGTCGCCCCTGGCCATTTGGACAGGATGAGAGGATTGTACCTTGCTTGCCATATCCTGCTGATTCGGTTATCATGCGTGGCTCGGCTCTAAAGCCGTATTAGGAGTATTACCAATGGCAGTGCATTATCCAAGACGAACCAGTAGAATCAAACGAGCTCGCTCAATTGGGTTCCGTGCACGTATGCGTACACGAAATGGTCGCAAAATTATTTCTCGACAACGACGAATCGGCCGTAAACTCGGCTAATTTCTTAACCAGTCCACCCACTCCAACATGTTTTTTACAAGGTCGCCAAATGGCGACCTTTTTTTTCCTAAAATCCAATCAAGAGCGTTCGTCAACCGAATCGAGAATTTCCAGAATACATTGTTTTGACTCTTCAATTGCACAAGAAGTAGCGACCGTAAAAGTTGCAAGCGAACCATATGCTGGCAATCTTTCAAGACGTACTTCCAGATCAGTCGCGGAGAGAGCAGGCCTATCTTCGCCTTTAGCGATTCGGTTCAGAGTGGCTTCTTCGCTTGAAATTAAATGTATGACTATCTTACTTTTAATTAATGCAGTAGCAACCTGCTGAAGCATCGGCGCTCCGCCTCCTAAGGAAATGACTGCATTTTTTTCTAATAATTCGGGGATGAGGAGTTCTTCCGCTTCTCGCCAACCAACTTCTCCAACTGATTGCCACGCTTCAGAGACTGTGGAAAAACCGAGATGTGCTAAGACGACGTCATCTGTATCGATAAATTGCTCGCCAAGATCAGCAGCGAGCCATTTGCCGAGGGTTGATTTTCCAGAACCGCGAAATCCAATAAATACAATCGAAGACATACTTCCATGGTAGACTTGAATTGCAATGCCTGCCAATACCCCCAACATACTAAAAGAGAAAGAAATTCCACTCACTGGAATTCAAAACAAACGTGTTTCTGTCATTGGCTATGGCAACCAAGGTAGAGCACATGCTTTAAATCTTCGTGATAGTGGCATTGATGTCACAATCGGAGCTAGAAACACCAGCAATGCCACCAAGGATGCCTTTAACGGTGTCTCGATTGAAGAGGCCTCCACTGCTGACCTTCTCATCATTGCACTTCCCGATGAAGTTCAAGGCAAAGTCTATAACGAACAAATTGCTCCTCATTTACTTACAAATGCAGGGCAAACGCTTGGGTTCATCCACGGTTTTGCAATTCATTACGGCCACATCATTCCACCCGAAGACGTCGGCGTAGTAATGGTTGCACCAAAAGGTCCAGGTATCACCGTTCGAGAAAAATATTTAGCTGGCTCAGGCGTTTTAGCCCTACTAGCAATCGAGAAAGAAAACGCGTCCAAGACTTCTCGCTCTCTTGCCCTTGGTTGGGCGAACGGTATCGGTTCCGCTCGAATTGGCCTACTCGAGTCAACATTTAAAGACGAAACTGAAACGGATTTGTTCGGCGAACAAGCAATCATCGTTGGAGGACTTGTCACGCTCATCAAAGCATCGTATGAAACACTGGTGGACGCTGGTTACCCCCCGCAACTTGCCTATATTGAATGTTGCCACGAAGTGAAACTAGTTGCAGATATTATCCATGAACGAGGCATAGCTGAAATGATGAAAGCAATCAGCAATACCGCTGAAATGGGTGCGTATGAAGCGATGGCATTGCTTGACGACAAACACCTTCGAGAACAACTTGGCGAACTAATGAGCCATATTCAAGATGGCTCTTTTGCCCATCGTCTGACAAATGGTGAAATTAAAAATAAAAGAGCATCCCTTGCAGCACATAAAATTGAACAAGTGGGCGAAGAAATTCGTAGTATCATCCAACATGATGACGATTAGAATCCTATGGATATAGTTCAAGCAATCATTCTGGGTATCATCGAAGGAATAACTGAGTATGTACCCATCAGCTCAACAGGCCATCTCATCCTTGCTCAGGCTTGGATGGGATTAAACGATTCCGCAGATAACGCCTACGCCATTGTCATTCAAGGAGGTGCCATTCTTGCCGTCCTTGGGCTCTATAGAAAACGTGTTGCTACGATGGTACTTGGTTTTTTTGGGAAACACAAAGCCGGCCTCAAGCTTGCATGCAATTTATTCATTGCTTTTCTGCCAGCAGCTGTCTTTGGTTTGCTTTTTCATGACTTCATCGAAGCGACTTTATTTAAACCACTTCCCATCATCAGCGCCCTTGCAGTTGGCGGATTGCTTATGCTTTTTGCAGCTCGGTGGCAACGAAGTGCCTACCAAGAAGAAGGTTCACAAAATACGGGCAAGCAGTTCATCGATATCGAACATTTAACGTGGAAAAAAGCGCTCATCATCGGATTACTTCAATGCATTGCGATGTGGCCAGGAACAAGCCGATCAATGATGACTATTGTTGGTGGAATGGCCGTTGGCATGAAACCAAAACACGCTGCAGAATTTAGTTTTCTTCTAGGTTTACCTACACTTGGCGGCGCAACAGTTTATATGTTGTACAAATCGAGCGATGCGTTAGCGACGATGGATATCACCGCGGCAATTATTGGCGTTGTGTTTGCCTTTATAGCAGCGGCAATTGCAATTAAATGGCTCGTTGCCTACTTGTCAAAACACGGGCTTGCTATTTTTGGATGGTACCGCCTCGCGCTTGCAACAGTTGTTGCAATTGGAATTTACGGTGGTTACTTTTCGGTTGATGGAAACAATGAGAGCAACACTATTGAGGAAGGCGATGCAACTTCTTCAACAGTCGAATCTGTCACTTTTGAAATTGACCACTGCCCTGCATTGCCTGTAGCAATCCAAGAAACACCATCAACAATGACTGGTCCAACTGCAGATTGCCACATCCCCGTTTTGATTTCGTGATCACCGTTCATAAGCGACCATTGCAAACCGTTAATTTCACCGCCAGAAGAAACGCGCCAATAGATATCGCCCGCCCCTGGCAAATTCACGATTGTTGGTTGAGGAAATAAAGCTCCACCAAGAGTCCATGCCAAAAGACCGGCCATGATGAAAAATACGGCTGCTTTAATAAGTAATGAACGAAATCCGAGTGCTACTTGTCCCATGGTTTGTGGATTTTACATTGAAAGCGAAGAGGCGAGTTGCAATTCATCCCATACATCAACGCCTAAATCTTGTGCTTTTTTTAACTTTGAACCCGCTTTGCTGCCGGCAATCAAAATATCAGTCTTTTTTGAAATAGAACCCGTCACTTTAGCGCCTCGATTTTCAAGTTCCTCAGTAAGTTGCTTACGCTCCCAGTGCTCCAGTGTTCCCGTAATCACAATTACTTTCCCATCGAATGTCGGGTCAACAGAAACAACTTCAATACTTTGAAGAAGGACTCCTTCCAAACGCAACCGTTCAAATAGTTCTTCTCCTTGCGAACAGTGAATGGCTTTGTACAACGTATCTGCCGTTATTTGTCCGAAATCTTCGAGTTCGAGAAAATCATCAATGCTTGCTTGGTGCAGCAATTCAAATGTGCTATATTTTTTTGCGATAACTCTTGAAGTCGCTCGGCCGACAAGACGAATGCCAACTCCAGAAAGCACTCTTGCAAAACCCCGCGTTTTGCTTTCACTAATTGCTCCGACTAAAGCGTCAGCAGATTTTTCGGCAAATCCTTCAAGTGGTGTTAAATCTTCTGAAGTTAGTGAATACAAATCCGAAAAATGCTTAACTAGTCCAGCATCAACTAACTGATCAACGACTTTATCACCAAGACCGTCGATATTCATCTGGTCTCGGGCGGCAAACCACTTTACCTTTTCTCTAAATTGGGCGGGACATTCAGGATTAACACAAAACAGTTTTGGTCCTTCCTTTTCAACGGGTCCCCGGCAAACTGGACAAACAGATGGTGGGACGATTGGCACTTGTGAACCGTCACGCTTGCCTTCTTTCACGCCGACAACTTGCGGAATAATTTCTCCCGCTTTTTCAACGATAACAGAGTCGCCAACTCGAATGTCTTTTCTATGTATCTCGTCAATGTTATGCAATGTAGCGTGTTGGACGGTTGTTCCAGCAAGCAGAATTGGACCCATCGTCGCGCGAGGCGTGAGTGTTCCATTTTTTCCAACCTGCCAATTCACTTCTAGAAGTGTAGTCAGACCCTGCTCAGCCGGGTACTTAAAAGCAATACACCACCGAGGCGATTTAGATGTACTTCCAAGTTCCTCTTGAAAAGCAAATGAATTTGTGCGAATAACCATGCCATCTATTGCGAATCCAGCTGCGTCTCTACTTGACTCAAACAGTTCAACAACTGACACGATTTCTTCAATAGAATTGCAAACTGTTAACTGATCCGTTACGGGTATTCCCAACATTTGAATTGCTTCAGTAAATTCAAACCAAGTTGCTGGAGCATCTTCCCAATCCATTTCGCCTTTTCCGTGAGCAAGAAAAGCAAGTTTTCTATTTGCGACAGTTTTTGGGTCTAAACTTTTTAATGTTCCTGCTGTTGCATTTCGAGCATTCGCAAATAATTGTTCACCGTCTATTTCTCTTTTAGCGTTGATTGCGTCAAAACTTGTATTGGGCATGAAAATTTCCCCGCGGATTTCCAATAATGCGGGCGCATCCCCACGAAGTTTCAATGGTATCGAACGAATCGTCCTGACTTGCGCCGTAACATCGTCACCTCGCTCGCCGTCACCACGTGTAATACCAGAAATTAAAATCCCATTTTCGTACCGCAATGAAATTGCAACCCCATCAATTTTAGGATCGCAAGTACATAGCACTGCATTTCCTAATTTTTCATACCAAGTCTGCAAATCGTCAATCGTGTAGGTATTGTCGATGGACTGCATTGGCAACACATGGTTTACCGATTTAAAACTCGAAATCGGTTCACCACCAACACGTTGCGTAGGGCTCGATGAGTCAAAAAATTCTGGGTTGTCTAGTTCAAGATTGAGCAGTTCAACGAGAAGGTTGTCGTATTCAGAATCTGCCATGGTCGGCATTGCTTCGATGTAATAGTCAAAATTCGCCTGCTCAAGCAAATTACGCATATCTTTGATTCTATTCTCGATTGACATGTTGTAGAGGATAATGTGCATTGACTCACTCTGCCGATACTTGAGATGTGACTTTTTTGCGATTTGCCACATGCGTCCTGCTCGCTTTTAGCCAACTATCAGTTGGAGACCTTCAGTCGGATGTTCAAAAAATTGTCAATGCAGCATCGCTCAATAAAGGGCATGCAGGCGTTTGTATCATTGATACAGCAACTAGCCAGCCAATCGTTCAAATCAATGCCAATGAACTCATGATTCCAGCAAGCAATCAGAAATTGCTGACCTCTGGGGCCGCACTCCACGTACTTGGTCCCACCTTTGCTTTTCGTACACATGTAGTCCTCAATGGCGACAATATTACGATAGTCGGAGATGGTGACCCAACAATCGGCGATTCAGAGCTACTTAAAATCTCAGATTGGTCTTCCGAGAACAACTATTTAGATTCAGAATTACAACCATGGGTCGATGCTATTAAAGCATCAGGCGTTGAGGAAATCAACACACTCTTTGTCGACGATAGAATTTTTGATAGAAACTTCGTCCATCCCTCTTGGCCAGCAGATCAAATTAACACTTACTACTGCGCACAAGTTTCCGGCCTTAACTACCATTTGAATGTCGTGCATTTTTTGCCCTCTCCAAGAAGTGGAACCACTGCTTCGCTTGGTGTTATCTCACCCAGAATGAAATGGATAACTTTTGGAAATAAAACTTCGTCAAATGTTGGGAAGAAATACAAATCGTCTTTTTGGATCGCAAGACCACCAAATACAAACAAGATGACAGCGCGCGGAAATGTCAAATCAAAACACTCTGTCCCAATTAAAGTCGCCTTTCATGACCCCGCTATTGTTTTTGGAAAAACACTAGCCCATCTTCTGCAACAAAATGGGATTGTGGTCCGAACAGTTGAACGTGTCCTAAATGACTCGCCGCCAACTGCAGGGACAATTATTTTTACTCACACAACTCCACTACAAACTGCGCTTACTCGTAGCAACACTGATAGCTACAATTTATATGCTGAGTCGTTACTTAAACGAATTTCTGCAGAAGCAACAGGTCGAAGTGGCACATTTGATGAAGGAGCTGACGTAGTAAAAAGCGCTATTGGTCAACGGCTTAACGAATCCATTCGTTCAGTTGTCGTTGCAGATGGTTCGGGCATGAGTCGCAACAATCGCATTAGTCCAGCGATACTAGCGCGTTGGCTAGCTTCATTTGACACAAACGACCCTGTTGGGAAATTACTACTCCACTCTCTAGCCACACCAGGCAAAGGCACGCTAAAAAAAAGATTCATAAAAACCAAGCTCGGAAGCGCAAGCGTTCATGCAAAAAGCGGTTACATTTCTGGCGTTTGCACTCTCAGTGGATACATAATATTCAGTGAACGCGAACCTATTGTGTTTAGTATTCTCGTCAACGATGTAAAAGGAACCGTTCGAGGAGCAAAAACCATGCAAGAAAAAATCGTCTCCGTTGTAATTCAAAGCATGGAATAGCAGTAAAAAAGCCAGAGCAACGCTTGCGTTGCTCTGGCTTTCAATTAGTACTACATTACATTATTTACCAAGCGCTTTAGCAACTGCTTCTTTTAAGTCTTTTAGCATTGCTTCGCCGCCACCGAAACCAGAGTGTTGGTTTGCGATAGCACCATCAGTTCCAATGATTACGGTTGTCGGAATACCGTTGATGCCGTAATTATCAGTTAGTTTACTATCGCCACTGCCCATGAGAACAGAAGTATTAAATTTTTGGTCAGCCCAAAACTTTTTAACTTTAGTAAGAACGTCAGCAGATTCACCACGTTCCCAAACATTCACAGCAAAAACTGTAACTTCAACACCTTCTTTTTCTGCCCAACCAACGAACTCGTTTAGGAATGGAAGGCCTTTGCGACAAGGACCACACCATGTTGCCCAGAAGTCAAGAACCACTACTTTGCCTTTTAATGAGGAAAGTGTTACATCGCCTGAACCATCCATTCGAGCAAGCGTGAAGTCCGGTGCGACTTTACCTGTAAGATCTTTTTCTTCAGGACCTTCGCTTTCTTCATCTCCCATAAGATCATCAGGAGAAGCAACAGCTTCGCGTTCACCAGCGTCAAAAGTTACCTTTGGAGCGGTCTTTAGAAACTCAACAACAGAAGAAGTTGTAATTTCCATACTTGGCATTCCTGGTTGCTGGATTGTTAAAACACCACCAGTAAGAACACTATCTTTTGAAACCATAATGTCCAAAGTGCCCATCATTGTTTTGCAATTAATGACATCAACATCAGAACCGTCTGCGGCATTACCTTCAGAAACGCTGACAATTGTTACGCCTCCAGGCATTCCCATAGTAAAAGTGCTTACCCATACGTTCAAGTCATCACTTTCCCGAAGTGCAACAGTCGTCAATCCTGGAAGTGCACCACCTTCGCCGATACTGCTTAGTCCTTCAAAGAAACTAGAAGCTTTTGTTTTAACAAATTTGTCATCAACATCGGCAAATTCAAAGTAAAAATTTCCATCGACCCAAGTAGCAGTCATTTCATCTTTTAGTGAAAGTGAGCCTGCTGTATCGCTTAAAAGTAATTCGATAATCATTTTTTCGCCGTCTCCACCCATCATTGGTGGTAGTGAAACGGTAATTGTTTCTTTAATGCCATTAGCTTTTTTATACTTCTCTGAAACTTTTTCAAGAATTGCTTTTGCTGCAGTATCTGCACTAACTTCTGCTTTCTTCGCTGGGTGTTCAGGATGATCCGAAGGGTGTTCAGGGTGGTCAGACGGATGTTCAGGATGGTCAGACGGATGTTCAGGATGATCAGACGGATGCTCAGGATGATCCGATGGTTGTTCAGGATGGTCAGACGGATGATCTGGGTGATCCGGCGGGAAGTGGTCTGGGTGTGCCAAGGCGATTGGCGCTATTGCAATAGCAGTTAGTAGCGTGAGGATTTTCATGGTGTACTCCGTAAAGGGTGTCTAAAGTAAGTGTAAATAAAGTCCATATAGAATATCAAAGAACTTCACAATCGTTGCAAAATTGCTGAAATTTGCTCATTTAGCACAGGATGATTGAAGGATTCTGCTATCTCAGCCATAGGTTTTAATACAAATAACCGACGATGTGCCTCAGGGTGAGGGATTTGCAAGCCCTCAATTTCTATGATTTCATCTGAATAAAAAAGAATATCTATGTCAAGTGTTCTGGGACCCCATTTTTCCGAACGCACTCGTCCATTTGATTCCTCAATAGTAAGGCAAAGTTCCAGCAATTCCGTTGGTGGCAAACTTGTTTCAATTTCAACAACCATATTCAAAAATGTTGGTTGGGTAATCTCACCAACTGGTTCTGTGTCATGCATCAAACTTCGAGCGAGTACGCTTACAAATTGGTGCGCATCTAGTTTCGTTATTGCATCTTCCAAATACCCCGTACGATCACCTAAATTACTTCCAAAGCCAAGATACGCCGTTACCAGTTTCATCTTTCTGTGCCACCGTGTTGCCAGCACATTCGATCGCTTTCTTCTCCTACCAACAACAACCGAACCATTTGCAAAGCGGTGTTTGCGGCGCGCATTCGAATCTCATTCCGATTTCCCGTAAACCTAAATGCTCGAACTTGCGTTTCACCATTAAAGGTACACCCAATGAATACCGTTCCAACTGGTTTCAATTCTGTTCCGCCCGAAGGACCCGCGATACCCGTTGTACTAAGCCCAATCGTAGCACCACTTATCTTCGCTGCTCCCTCGCACATTGCCTTTGCAACTTCAGACGAAACCGCTCCGAATTCTTCGAGCAATGCTTTTCCAACTCCGAGTTGGCTACATTTGAGGGCATCTGAATACGTAATCCAACCACCGCTCAGCCAGGCGCTCGAACCTGGCGTACTCGCAATTAAATCGCCTACCAAACCTGCAGTACAAGATTCCGCAATGGCTATCGAACCATCAACAAGTTTACCTAGCGACGAGGAGAGCGTTTCATTTTCAAACCCAAAGACCCACGGTGACCATCGACATTCAATTTCTTTGGCAACTGCATTGCGTTTCTGCTCATCACTACTTGTTACTCTCGCAGTGATTCCTGCACTTCCCATCAATATAGAAACGCTTGGATCATCCACTTGCATTAGGTCTTTAATTTTTTCACCTGCAATTGATTCTGCAATTCCCCAAGCGTGCAATTCGACCGTATGCATTGGGGCTGCGCAATCTAGTTGCTCTGTTACTTGACTTTTCACGCTTTCAAACATTGGCATCAATTCCGAAGGCGGCCCTGGCAAACACAGAACAATACAGTTTTCAATCGAAGCGATAAGCCCAGGAGCAGTTCCATGTTTATTTTCAATCCATGTTGCCGAAACAGGGCGCAGGGCTTGAACTGAATTAGGAGACGGCATGTTTAGACCCGCGTTGCTAAACCAATTCTCAATCGATGCGAGTGCTTTCTCATCCTCCACAAGCGGCTCACCTAGAGCTTTAGCGAGTGCTTTCCGAGTCCGGTCGTCTTCGGTTGGCCCGAGACCGCCTGTGAGAATACACACATCGCTTTTCCCCACTACTGCTTGCAACGCTTCGACTATATTTTCTATTCCATCACTTACACAACGTCGTTCGACTGTTTTAATACCGCAAGAAAGCATTGCTCGCGATAACCAAGGCCCGTTAGTATCAATACGATCACCGAGAATTAATTCATCACCAATAGTTAGTATTGAAACGTTTGCAGACACAAGAATTATTTACCAATTACATTCAGGTATTGATTTCTAAAATATTCGCCAGTAGTTCGCTTTAACGCAGAACTCCCGTGATCTTCAGGGTGCCACAAACCGTCTTCAAGCCATTGGTCCCGAAGCCAGCCGTACTTCAACGTTTTTCTATCCTCTGGTGTATCCATTGCAAGTGTTCCACCATCATTTGTTGGAATCATAGGCATTGCATCGAAAGTTTCAAGCATTTCTTTCAATTCGTCATCTTGCACATCATCAGAAGTCACTAAATCAACTGTGTCTGGAAATGCAGGATGTAAAACAATCGCTTGCCAAGCATCCATTAGTTCATGGTGGTTGTCCATTGCCATCGCACTAAATATTGGTGCAATGAATGCACGCATATTTCTATCTGGAAATGGCGCTGGCCTTGCTGTGTCGTAGGGTTGTACTTGGTCAACCATTCGCTTCATGTACTTTGAATACATTTCACGACGAACTGGCATTCTTCGAAGTTCAAACGTCACTGGACCAAGGTTATCGTCAATTGCGTCTTCAACTTGAAATTGCCAAAGTGATTGCGCCTCTTTTGTCATGCAATATTCAATAAACAGAAGAGCAAGTGTTTCATTCGGAGCACCGCGCAATAATGAAATGGGGTCTGGGTCAATCACAGTCGCACTCGGCGGATCAATATAACCAATTCTGTCACCGCCTCCGCTGCTTTTAACTGCTTGTGCTTGGTACCGACCATAAAAGTCAATACAAATTCCCATTGCTGCATCGCCCTGACTTACATCTGCAGGCGGCTTCAAACTACTCGCAGAAAAATAACGAGCGTTCGCTGCAGCCCGGCGTAAAACTTGCCAACCTCGTTTCCATCCAAGATTCTTTAAAATTGCTTCAAAGGCGGTCGTAACTGATCCCGATTGAGCAGGATTTACAAGCGCAAGTTTTCCAAACAATTCAGGGTTACATAATGCTTCCCATGTTGTTGGAGGTTCGATTCCTAAATCCGCAAGCACTTCGTTGTTGTATACGATTCCAAAACCAGAAAGTGCGAGACCATGCCAATACCCCTCTGGATCATAAATTGTGATGTCACCAATTAAATTATCGCCGTAGACTTCATCCAACATTGCTTGGTCGATAATTGCTGGAACGCTAATTGTTGTAGACAATTCTTCACCGTTTAATGTAACAACAATCTTCTTTTTCAATACGTCGTGTTCATATGAACCGCCACCAAACACTAAATCCGCTTCACCACCAGGTTCTTTTCCAGTTTCTAGCGCATGTGTAAATTGCGATTGCAACATTCGTCGAATTTCACTTGTTCCACCAGGCACTGACCAAATAACTTCTGCTAGCTCTCCGTATTTTGCAAGATGCCATCTTGAAAATCCCTGTCCAAACTCGTGTCGAATTTGTTCATTATGCGGGGAGATAATAATTACTTTTTTAGTGCCACTGGGAACAGAAACATAATCTCCACGAAAAAATAACGGAACGCCAAACAGAATCGCAAGGCAAATACCAATACAAATTACTGCAGGTTTATTCACACTGCGCCCACTTGTAATGCCGCAGAAAGTGTACGCGCTGCATTCGCTACATCCGATTGCCAATCCGTTTTAGGAGTTGGGTAAATAACGCTGCGGCTTGCTGTAACAAGTGCGCCATGACCTTGAGAAAAACACGCTGAAACATCTTCTACAGAAGCGCCTTGCGCACCGATTCCGGGCATCAAAAAAATTTGCTTCGGCATTCTTGAACGAAGTTCGATTGCTTCAGTTGGTTTAGTTGCGCCAACGACCGCGCCCAAACTACTCCAACCAGAACTGCCAGTGTATGCATCGCCGCAAACAGCGAGCAAGTCAGCGATTGACTCTGCCACTGTGCGACCGTCATTTAATTGTTGTTTTTGTATTGCGTCACCGCTTGGATTGGAAGTACGCGCCAAACAAAATACGCCGAGACCAGCATCTAGAAATGGCTCGATACCATCAATGCCAAGATAAGGATTTACTGTTATCCAATCGCACGGTCCCTCGACAGTCGCGGATGCGGCGTAATGTTCAGCAGAGATACCGATGTCTCCCCTTTTTGCATCAAGAATAACTTGAAGCCCTTTACTGCTTGCGTTTTGACGAAGTTTGCCGAGCAAAGCAATGCCGTTTGAACCTAACCGTTCAAAACATGCAGATTGAAATTTTACACATGCTGCAATTCCAGCAACAGCCTCAATCACTCCATCGCAAAATACTTGAAATGATTCCACTTCAGGTAAACGTTGCAAGTCAGCAGGCATTTTCTCTAGAACAGGGTCAAGCCCGACGCAAAGCGGAGCTCCAACTTGGTCAACTGATTCACAAAGACGGTCTGCTGGATGATTTGCACTTGTCATTGTGCACATCATAGTAGAATCCACGATATGACTACCACCCCACTGCATCTAGACCTCCAACGCGAAGTTGGGCTCCGAATTGATTGGGACTCGAAAACGTCATCTTTTTACCCCATAGAATTCTTGCGAAAAATGTCCCCATCGGCAGATTCAATAGCTACCAGAGAAGAACTAGAGCATAATCCACTTGCAATTTTGCCATCTACACACAATTCGCCTTTAGTCATTGAAGATATCGAACTTGTTGGTAATTACGCAGTGCGATTTGTGTTTTCAGATGGACATTCGGCAGGAATCTATTCTTGGGAATACCTACAAAGTTTAAAGCCCCCATCCAATGGATAATTTGTGCATTGAACCTATTCAAGTCCCTGTCAAGTTAGAAGGCGTTGCACATGACTCGCCATTTCAGTGCACTATTACCGTGCAACCCCATCAAACTTCAAACGAAGTTAATCACATCAACAATATTGAATACCTACGTTGGATTGACAAAGCATCACAACTGCATTGCGATGCAAAAGGTTGGACTAGAGAAATATTGTTAAATGCCAGAGTGATGTGGTTTGTAGCACGACATGAAATTGATTACCGTGCTGAGGCAACATCCGAAGATACTCTATTGCTAACGACTTGGATTGACGATATTAGACGTGTGAAATCTTGGAGAACAACCCAAATACATTCCCTTGGTGAAACACCAAAACTTATCTGCCAATGCAAAACACTCTGGGTGCTTGTCGACCTTGGAACAAGAAAACCAATCGCTATTCCAAGCGAAATGGCAACTGCGCTAGAACCTTTAATAGCACCGCGATTGGTACAACCATGACTGTTGCAATGGTTATTTCAAAGGATCGGCTTGAGCAAGAACATGCCCTATTTAACCGTTTAGTTATTGGTTTACTTGATGCCGGAAACCAAATCATACGAGTTGTACCTGAAACAGAAACGGACGAACTTCCATACTACGAACAATCCGTTTCTCTTGCAAAACGTATCACTACACCCATGCCAATATCGAGATTACTTCGCTCGGAACGAAAAGAAAAACTCATTGAGCAATTTGAGAAAAACGAGGTAAAAATGATCGTTGGCTTCGGCAAGGATGCCATGCAAGTTGCAATAGATGTTGGCAAAGCAATCGACGTTCCAATTATGTGCGAAGTTGTTTCGATGCGTGACACGAAAGCAATCAAAAAGAGCAGTCCCATTTGGAGATGGCTCGCAGCAACCCCATCCATTGAAAAAGAAATTGAAAGACGAGTCGGAACCGAAAGAGTCGCACTAGTTCCCCTTGGCGTAACCGGCTACTCAAACGAAGAAAACAGAGATGTTTCAAAAAAGAATTGCATAGTTGTTTTAGATGCATCCGGCAACGCAAAACAAACTCGCGCTGTGTTGGAATCTCTACGGTCGAATTCAAATGTACATATCTTTCTTGAACTGCTTGGCAAACACGAACATCGTATTTGGAAAATTATTCGGCAACTGGAAATGCAACACTGTGTTACTTGTTTACTAGACACAAGTGAGTTACGTACACTCATCATGCATTGCGACCTACTCGTAATTCCAAATAACACAATGCCAATTAGATCCATTCTTCTTGAAGCTATGTTGCAAAGAGTTCCCGTCGTTTGCACTGAATTGCCCGGATTCGATATGCTCATCGATAAAGAAACTGCACTAATCGTACGTAATGATTGGAAATCAGCAATTGCTACTCTGCTTGATCCAGGTTCAGAAGCATCTGCAATTGGAGATAATGGCGCTGAATTGATTAAAGAAAAATATGCCTCAGCGACTCAAATAGCCGCATTTGAAGCTGCATTTACCCTAATTTAACTTTATCTCATGTATTGGCGGGTAAAAAGTCGAGAAAAATAGCATCTTTCTCCCCTCCGCCTCGTCGGCTATGCTTTTGTATTGTCGGCGGGGCCTTTTTTATTGAAGAAGTTTCCGAAGAATGGTAAGCCCTTGCTCAAGTTTTTCTTCAGACACCGCAAAACTAATTCTAAAATGTGTGTCATGCGACGAGAAAACATCGCCTTGAATAACAAGCACATCTTGTTCGATTGCTTTTAAAATAAATTCCATACCAGTCAGTCCATGCGCAACAGGAATTTTCGGAAACGCATAAAACGCGCCATTCGGAACAACCAATTCCGTCACATCGCCAAGCAACTCAACAACCATGTCTCTACGTTTTGAAAAACGATCAATGAGTGGAGAAAGGTCAATGTCGTACGCGCCAACAAGTGCATGTTGAAATACAGAAGGTGCACAAACAAATGTTTGCTGTTTTAATTTCAGCATTGCATCAATTAGTGGTTTTGGCCCTGCCGCATACCCCATCCGCCAACCCGTACAGCCGTATGTTTTTCCATAACCGCGAATCACCAAAACATCTTCATTTGTTGATGCTGGACTTGCGTGTTTCGTTGGTGGAAAAACGAACTCATCGTAAATTTCATCTGTAATTAATAAAATCCCACGATCTTTACAGAGCGATGCGATGTCATTGACTTCCGTTTCAGTTAACACAACGCCCGTTGGGTTCGCAGGCGAGTTGAGCAAAACAGCTTTTGTCTTGTCTGTGATACATGCAGCAATACGGTCTGCAGTCATTCTAAAATCTGGGTAGGTATCGCAAAGGACCGCCTTTGCGTCTGCAATTCGTGCGAGAGTTGGATAGATGACAAAATATGGGTCGGGGATAATTACTTCATCACCTGGACCAAGAACAGTCAGAAATGCAAGTGTTAACGCACCTGCTGTGCCTGTAGTTACCATCGCCGCGTGATGCGATGTATCGCTGAACTCCCAATCAAACTGTGAATTCAGTCTTCCGTAAATTGACTTGAGTAAACCTGCGTCCCCTGCTGTCTGGGTGTACCCATTATTGTCTGCAAGAATTGCATCAATCGCAGCTTGTTTAATTGCATCTGGAACTAAAAAATCTGGCTGACCAATAGATAAATTAACAGGGTCTTCACATGCTTGAGCAAGTGCCCATGCGCGACGAATTCCTGATGTTTCAATATCTTTAACGCGGTCAGAGAGCAATTGCTCAATGTCAAGCGGAGAAGCCAAGATTATTCTTCGCTTGTTTCGCCGTCAGCATCTTCAGTAGATTTTTTCGCTTTACCAGCAATTTTAATTTTTCGGCTTCCTACTTTTGGCAATCCAATAGGTGAACCATTTTCTTTATTAAATTTATCTTGACCTGCAAGTTCTTCGATTCGCTCGGCACGAGTAAGAACATTACGGTGTTGGTTAAGACCTGCTGGTTTTGTTTTTAAACTTCGGTGAAGACTCATAATTCTAATTCCTAATCTGACGTGCACTACTAATTGTAGAGACTTTGGTAAGCATCCTTTAAATCGCTTCCGCGACCTATTTTAGTTTTGGCCCATTCATCGCCAATGGCGTAAATCCTAGACCGAACATCTGCCGCGATTGCATCATTTCGGTTCACAGAACCTGGCAAAACAATCACACGGTAGAACTGCGTATTATCGCCCGAAAACGCATATGTTTCAAGTCCCTTTTCTCTGCAGAACGACGCTAATTGCATTGCGCCCACTTTGGAGGTCACAATTAGCGTAAAATAATTCGAGCCCTTGACCCTTGGGTCACTCTCAACCACGCCCCAAACCGTAGGTTCAGCAATTGCTTGCGGCTGTTTCTGAGGTGTTTCTGGCAGTTTTAACGAGGAATTGAGGTTTTTAACCTCTGTTTGCGCAGGAGTTACCACCTCTTCAAACAATCGATTTCCGTAATCTTCTCGAGCAATAGCAGAGCCACGCCTGAAACCCATTGTGTAGGAAATTACTAGCAACGCAACGCTAACTGCAAGAATCACGCCAATTGTCCCAATTGACATCCTGACAGAACGGCCTGGCGTTAGAACGTTTCGTTCTAGATGCTCATCCTGTTCTTGTTCTGGATTACTGCGCTCACTACCCAATGGTTTGCCCACTGGTTTATTTGCTGAAATTAACTCGTACAGTGCTAGACCTTTTTTGCGATTCATAGGTTGCCTCCAATTCCAATAACACTCGCCATCGCCATACCACCTGCGTGGGATAAACTTAAACGCCACTCAGTAATACCTTGCTTTTCTGCTATTTCTGCTGCTCTACCCGTAAGCGCTATCATCGGCGGTCCGTCCTCTCGCCAAACGCCAATATCAACCCACGTGATACCTCCCGAAAGCCCCGTTCCAAGCGCTTTAAGAACTGCCTCTTTTGCAGCATAACGAGCAGCGAATCGTTCGGCTCGAATTTCTTTCGATGAAACATCCGCTGCTTCTTGCTCAATTTTTGTAAAGCATCGGTTGATAAAAATATCTCCATGTGACTCAAGCATCGTCGCAACACGTGCTACATCTGTAATGTCAATGCCATGGGTAATTATCATTCAACCGCCTCCAACGTGCAGATTTCAAGTAAGTGCCCTAGTTGTGGAGCGATTAATTTTGAAACTGCAAGCGTTACAGCTTTTGGCGATCCCGGCAATAAAAAGATTGGTGTTCGCTTTGAGCCATTATCTATCCAACCTGCAACTGCTCTGCTTAACATTGCACTTGCACCAATTTCTTCATAACTTAATTGTCTAAAGAGTTCACCAAAACCTGGCAAGACAGATGCCAACATTGGAACGATGGTGTCTGGAGTAATGTCTCTTCGTGCTGGACCAGTCCCCCCAGTCACAACAATTGCATCGACGAGTTCATCACTTGACCATGTTGAAACAAGCGTTGCAATTTCTTCTGGAACATCTCGAACGATTGCTCGTTTAGTAACCGAGTGCCCAGCCGTTTGTAGTTCCGATATTGCAAGCGAGCCCGAAACATCCTCTTCAAGTGTGCGCGTATCACTCACTGTTAGAAGTGCAACTTTTGCACTGGTATGTGATATTCCATGCGGCATAGTTGTATAGTACCTAAGGACCTGCGATTTGCCATGCCTTGACGAAACTAAGTGTATCGTCGCAATCGCAATCAAGGATTGTCATAGGATTCCAACACATCGCGTCGAGGACACCTCGTAACTCGCGAAGCACCATCCTAGTACCTTCATATTCAAGCGATGTTTCATCGACAATATCACCGCGTAATCGAATTGCCAACGGCGCGTGATTTGCCTTCACCAATGCCAATAGTGGATTATCTTCTTTTGAAAGTAGTGCAAGCGGGAGATGCCATCCAACTTGCGGATCTTCCGGCGGGTTTGTGCCATGAGTCGAGAGCAAGACGCCTGATTGCTGGCCGATTGAAATTGCACTTTCTGTAATTTCACTTTCTTTTGCGATTCGAGTTCCAACAGGAACGTTGCCGACAGCTTCCGCTATTGCGACAGCTCTTGAAAAAGCGTCAAGTGTTCGCTCTGGCGCCTCTTCCCACGTCTCTGGTGAAACTAAAAAGTCTATACCGCACGCACGAATACCAAGTCGGCGTATTGTTGTCGCTACATCTCGCAATCCAGATTCTGTCATATCCACAAAATCATCGTGCAGTGCATCGAGTTGAACACACTGGACACCGTTGCTTACAATCTGTTGCAACACTTTTTTTGCGGAACCAGTATTGGTTCTCATTGAAACTGCTATCCCTTGTTCCATGCGTGTAAGATAGTACATATATGGTTCACGAAACGAAGATACAAATAACTTTTGAGCACCAATCAGTTGATGTCGAGAAAGCGAGCGCCCTGCCATCTATTGGCTGTGGAGGCGAATGTATCTTTGTCGGCAGAACGCGACCTGAACAAAACCAAACGCACGGAGCGCTTTTGGCTCTTTCCTATGATTGCTACGAAGAAATGGCAGAGCGAGAACTAAGAAAACTGGCGGAAGAAGCAATCAATCGATTCGAAATCCGGCATATTCGCATCACACACAGTGTTGCAACAGTCCCAATAGATGAAGCGAGCGTAGTCATTGCAGTGTGTAGCGACCACCGAGATGATGCCTTTATAGCGTGCAAGTTTTTAATAGATTTACTAAAACAGCGAGTACCGATTTGGAAACAAGAAATGTGGGAAGACGGAACCACATGGTCAACTGGAATACCACTCGTAACGGCATGAGCAAAATCAGATTATTTCAACTACTCGCACTCATTGGTGTTCTAGGTTTCATTATTGACCTCGCATGGATTGCGCCTAAAGCCAAAACTCTTTTTGAACAAAGCGCGTTCCTCGTTGAAGACGGACTCCCAGAAGAATCTGCGCATTACCGCGACGAGGCAAGGCAGTTAGCGAACTTCATAGTACCTATTGCTTTGCTCGCTACTGCACTCATCGCACCATTAAATGTTTATTTAATTTCAAGAGGTTTAAAAAAGTATGCAAAATAATTCTAAGCGATCGAAAAAAATATTTAAAGAGTTACAAGAACGATATCCCGACGCACACTGCGCCCTTGATTACAACTCGCCATTAGAATTATTATTCGCAACTATTCTTTCTGCTCAGTCTACCGACGTTGGAGTAAATAAAGCAACACCAAAATTGTTCAAAGCATTCCCTAATGTCCAAGCGTATGCAAAAGCAACCCCTGAAGAAATCGAACCATACATTGCAACGATTGGGCTTTTCCGTGGAAAAGCAAAATCGCTTCACACTTCAGCAACAATGATTGTGAATGATTTTGACGGCGAGGTCCCCAGTAACATGAAAGACCTAATCAAATTACGAGGGGTAGCAAGAAAGACTGCGAATGTTGTTCTTGGCAATGCATTTAATAAAAACGAAGGCGTTGTTGTCGACACACATGTGGGCAGACTTGCACAACGGTTTGGTTTTACTACTGAAACGAAACCAGATAAAATCGAAAAAGATTTGATGCAATTATTTCCACAAGAAGACTGGACACTTCTCAGTCATTTACTTGTTTGGCACGGGCGGGCTGTTTGCAAAAAACGAGGTGGCACGTGCAGCGAAGATGCCATTTGCAAACGCTATTGTTCCAATGCGAACAATTCTTAACGCATTCCTACTACCCCGACATACCCTGCTTCAGAAACAAAGGCGACTGTCCCATTTAGAAGAGGAATTAATTGAACAATAGGTCCAGCAAGATTGACGCTTGCTAATTCGATTAATTTGTTTTCTCTTGTAGTACCATAAACCACAATACCATCATCAGTGCCAAACCAGAAATTCCCTGAAATGGCAACGACTGTGCTAGCTGGCGATGCTAATTCCAAGATTGTTTCATCGCTTGATGTGAACAAATGCACTACTCCGTTCGCTTCATCTATGACAACTTCACTTCCTAACACCACGCAATCAAATGGGGTTTCTGCCCTCTTCACGCTCGTAGTGCTAGTTGTAATGTTGTCGCCAAAACCGTAATACACCGAACCATCTTTTGTTGGTATTTGCACTCCACGGTTATCAAATTGGCCTGGACCCATTGTCCCATTGGCGGAGACAACTCGAATAAGAGTTTCGCCAGCACCGCCACTATCGCCTTCGATTCTGTAGATACCTCTTCCAAAATCACCGCTTAGTGCAAAATAGTTTGATGCAAGTACACCAATATTATTCACGCCGCGTTGCTCAAAAGTTTTCAACAATCGTAATTCTTTTGGAGCAATTCCCAAAACAAATATGCCTTCTGAAGTTGCAAGGAAAACTCGACTGCCACGCACAACTACCTCTGAATATTCGCCTGGAAGAATTACTTTGCTCTTGCTTGTATCAACATCTTTCAAATCGCCAGACAGCAACCCAACTTCGGTTGCATCTTCCAGGTTGCGCGTGTACACCAAAGTACCAATTGGGGCATTTGCAGATGATTCAAGTGGAGCTAATTCTGTTGCTGAACCTAGAAATACACCATTAATGCTATCGTACATTTTTCGATTTGAAACATACACAATGCCATTATTCAATGTATTGGAAACACTCGTAATAGTTGCGTCAGAAGAAGCAATAAGACTTCCATCTTTCAATCGCGTTGCCCCTCCATCTCCCATAACTACTGGAGAGCCACTGACAAGTGCTAGCTTGCGTGGACGGAAGCCAAGTTCATCAAATGTGATCCTCTCGATAACTAAAGGAGAGTTGCTCTTTGAAATAGAGAGCACTACAACTTCTTTACCATCTATGAGTGCATACAACTGATCGGAATCGAGCAAAATATCCGTACATACGCCACCGGCAGCGCTAACTAATGAAATTGCAGCAACTTGAGCTCCACTGTTTTTTCTCAAGACGAGAAGTTCCTCGCCAACGGCTTGATACCAATAGTCATCGCTAATGGCGAGCGCACTGGCTTGTCCACCTGCGCTGTGAAGAACGACAAGCCCATCTCCAAAAGATTTTTTAGAGATGAGACATGAAAAAACGAGGCAAATTAGGATACAAATCTTTCGCATTCGTATAATGATACACATATGAGTTCTCCAACAAATGACCGAATGAGCCAATTACGTAATCTTCTCGACAGCGACCCTCACGATGCATTTTGCATGTACGGAATTGCAATGGAACACGCAAAAGTTGGTTCACACGAAGAAGCCATCGCATGGTTTGATAGGACTATCGAAACAGACCCCGCCTATTGCTACGCTTGGTTCCAAAAAGCAAAAAGTCAAGAATCTACCGGCAACGAAGCTGGCGCAATCAAAACGCTCGAAGAAGGCATTGCTCAAGCAAATACCCTTGGTGATACACATGCAGCAGAAGAAATGGGCGGATTTTTACAATCTATTGTATGACAGACCTTATTACTTCAATCGAACCGTGTGAAGAAGACCCAAATTTTCGAGAAATTTTTGTCCAAGGAAAACTAGCCATGACATTGTCGCTAGCAATGGTGGAACAGTTGGAGTTAACAGTTGAACAACCGTGGGATGATGAAAAAGCAAACGAGCTTGAAGTTTGCACAGCGATTGAACATGCAAGACATATCGCAATAGATTTAATTTCACGAAGAACTTGGGGCTGCAACGAAATGATTGCTCGCCTTGTCAAACGCGGAGCTAAAAAAGATATCGCCGAACAAACTGTCGACCAACTAGTTGAAGATGGCTGGCTCGATGACCATTCGTTCGCCTGTGCTTTAATTCGACAATGGCTCCGCAAAGAACCCGCAGGGCGAAGATGGTTACTGCATAAACTATACGAAAAAGAGATCCCTTCTGCTATCTCTAATGGTGCTCTTGACGAAGAATTAGCGGAGCGATCCGAACAAGATTCTGCAGATGCTTTTGCTAAAAAACGCATCCATAAAATATCAGCAAGCGACGAAGAAACGCTCAAAAGAAAAATGTTGGCTGCTATGAATCGAAAGGGCTTCAACATAGATGTTGCCCTTGAAGCGTTCCGCAAAGCACAAATCAACACCGCTTAATGCTACGATGCCAATATGACATCGAATGGAACAAACCTACCTATTCAAATTGCGTATAAAGACGCTCAAAACCAGTCCAATTCCGTACTCATCGATTGCAGAACAGTTGAAGAGTTTGAATCAGGACATCTCGAGGACGCGATTAATGTCCCGTTACAACATTTAGCCATCAGCATTGATGACCTGCCTTGTAATTGCGAAGACACAATTTATGTGTATTGTAAATCGGGCAATCGTTCAGGGACATTCACCCTTTACCTACGATCTCTTGGTTATTCAAAATGCCAATCGATTGCAGGCGGATTTGAAGAATGGGGCGAATCCGAGTAATGTTGAAACATCGACTTATCACGGGACCTCTTTTAACCATTGCTCTCATTGCGTTGATGTATTTCGATAACCGCATCGGGGCAATTACATGCGAATGCGGAACTTCCGTTCAATGCCTATTACAACCTGGTTTGCTCATTGCATTACTTGCAATAATCGCTGCGCCACTTGTAGCGCTTGAATTTGGCGCAATGGCAAAAAACGCATCCATTCGTTGCAGTATTCCCGCACTTATCCTTTCCATGGAAGCATGGATTATTGCATTTTACGTACTTCCTCCTACAATGCCAGCGACTCAAGCAATCGCAATGTTTGCAACAATCATGATTGCGAGCGTTGGTCTTTCTATCATTTTATTATCGAAAGGGAAGGATTTACGCGGCGTGATTGCCGGCTCTACCTACACCGTTGCAACTGCAGCATATGTCGCAATGGGCTTTGGTCTTTTATTACTCATTCGCCGTGACCATAGTGCTTGGTGGATCATTGGAATTATCGCAACTGTAAAAATGTGTGACACGGGAGCGTTTTTCGTAGGTTGTAACATTGGCAAAAGAAAATTGATTCCTTGGGTTAGCCCAGCAAAATCATGGGAAGGATTAATTGGCGGCATTGCAACAGCATCATTAACTGCCATTGGTCTTGCCGCTCTAAACAATCATTACTTGCCAGACGAACCAACCATTACCCTCGGATATGCTGCATTTCTGGGAATTCTCTTTGGCGCATTAGGTCAACTGGGAGACTTACTAATTAGCGTGTTCAAACGAGATTGTGGGATTAAAGACGCATCATCTGTATTACCTGGTCTTGGCGGAATTCTAGATGTCCTTGACTCACTTCTTTTAGTTAGCGCCATTGCCTACTGGTTACTCCCCTAGCACGTAATACTCTGCTAGAATTAGACGTTATGACTTTGATTGACAATCTGCTTACCCTTTACAAAGTTGACCGACAAGTTCGCAGTCTGCGAAGCCGAGTTGAATCAGCAGAAATTTACTTAAAAGTTCAAAACCGACAAATGGATGCCATTAGTGTCGAACGAACTGAAAATGAATTACAGTTGAAGCAACGAAGAGCGAACATCGCAAACATTGAAACTGAAACGGGCTCAATTGACACGCGCATCGACTACCTTCGTCAAGAGTTAAAGAAAGCAGTAAATGACAAACAGTATTCTGCTTTACTTGCCGAAGTAAATACCATTAAAGAACTTCGTAAAGCATTTGAAGAAGAAATTCTTGTTGAAATGACCTTTGTTGAAGAGCTTGAACTAGCCGCCGCAGACATTTCACAACGAGTGGAAGAACGAGAAAAAGTTAAACAAGTGGCTGAAAACGAACTCAAAGTTCGCAAATCAGAAATTGCTGAACAACTAGTTGAACTTGAAAGCGAGCGTTCAACAGCTGCAGCCGTTATTCCAGAAGAAACACTAAACGAATTTGATTCTTTAGCGGATGATTACGACGGCGAAGCAATGGCTGCTATCGAAATTATTGACCTCAAAAGAAAAGAATACTCTTGCACTTCATGCAGTCTTCACCTTCCACTTGAATCCATCACAACAATGCTTGGTCCTAAAGATATTGTCGTAAAATGTGTTTCATGTGACAGAATCCTCTACCTTGAAACAGAGTCACGCGAGGCAATCATGCCCGCAGAGAAGTAATTCTAGCCTTTCAACCTCCAGATATTTGTTTCGGCTTGCCATAAGCCAATTATCCTATTTTGAGTACAATAAGCAACAATGTTATGCCCTTACTGCGAACGCGATGATGACAAAGTTATTGACAGCCGAGCATCTGATGCAGGCAAGTCGATTCGACGTCGACGCGAATGCCAAAAGTGCAGCCGCAGGTTTACTACCTTTGAGCGTGTCGAAAAAACGTCTCGCTTGATGGTCATAAAACGAGACGGCACTCGAACCCCTTTCGATCCTGAAAAAGTACTGAAAGGTCTGCAAGCAGCTTGTGGTAAGCGGCCAATTTCAGAAGAACAAAAAATTGCACTCGTACGTGAAGTTGAAGAAGAGCTCATGCAACAATATGAACGCGAGGTTCCCAGCAAAGAGGTCGGACTTCGAGTCGCAAGCCGTCTTAAAAATGTCGATCAAATTGTGTACATTCGGTACGCAAGCGAATATTTCAACTTCCAAGATTTGGAAGCGCTTTCTCGCGAAGTGAGTGAACTTCAAGAAGAACCACCTATCATCCCAACTCAATCCGATCTTTTCAACAAACAATAACTATGCCAACAATTACACTTCCAGACGGTTCGACTCGTTCCTTTGATGGAGCAACAACGCCCTACGAGATTGCACAAAGCATTTCTGAAGGACTTGCAGCATGCGCTATTGGCGCCCGAATAAATGGCGAACTTACTGATGTAACTACTCCGATTACAGACGATGCTGAACTCAAGATCGTCACTGCTCGAAAAGGCGAGAAAAAAAGCGACCCTGATGCGCTCATGCTCATTCGACATAGTTGTGCCCATGTGATGGCAGAAGCAATTCAACGCATTCACCCAAACGCAAAACTAGTGTACGGACCAGCACTTGATACTGGTTTCTACTATGACATTTTATTTGATGATGGCTCGCCACTTTCCAGCGATGAGTTTGAAGCAATCGAATCTGAAATGAAGGCAATCATCAAAGAAGACCGACCGTTTGTTAAATATGAATTGCCATGCGATGAAGGATTACAAAAACTGACCAAAGAGGGAAGTAAATTTAAAATCGACAATGCAGAGAGAGCAATTCAAAATGGCTCATCTACGCTTTCTTGGTATGTAACTGGCAACCCAAACGAACATTGGGAAGACCTTTGCAAAGGACCGCACGTCCCTTCTACTGGTGCAATCGGCGCGTTCAAACTTCAAACTATTGCAAGCAGTTATTGGCACGGCGATTCTGATTCCGACAGATTGACGCGCGTCTATGGCATTGCCTTCGTACACAAAAAACAATTAAAGAGCCACCTGAAATTACTTGAAGAAGCGAAGAAACGGGACCACCGTATCATTGGTAAAAAACTTGGCTTGTTTCACATAGATGAAATGGTTGGGCAAGGTCTTTTACTTTGGACACCAAACGGAGCAATCGTACGCCAAGAATTACAAAACTTTATTGCTGAACAACTAAGACGGCAACAGTACAGTCAAGTATTTACACCACATATCGGCAAACTCGATTTGTATCGAACTTCAGGTCATTATCCTTTTTACCAAGACAGCCAGTATCCACCACTCATTGATCCAGACCAATTACATGCACTTGCAAAAGATGGTTGTTCCTGTGGTGACCTCGCCAACATGATGAAAGATGGCGAGATTGAGGGCTACTTACTCAAGCCAATGAACTGCCCTCACCATATTCGCATTTTTGCAAATGGGCAACACAGTTATCGTGATTTACCCATTCGTCTTGCAGAGTTTGGGACGGTTTACCGATGGGAACAATCTGGTGAAATTAGCGGAATGACTCGAGTACGCGGGTTCACACAAGATGATGCACACATCTTTTGCACCGAAGACCAAGTAGAAGGCGAAATCATCGGTTGTTTAGAATTGGTAAATATCATTTTCGATACACTCGGCATGCATGACTTCACCGTTCGCATTGGATTACGCGACGCAGACTCAGACAAATATGTAGGCGATGCAGACAATTGGGATAAAGCAGAAAGTGCCTGCCGCACTGCAGCCGGAACACTTGGTGTTCCATGGATTGAAGAGCAAGGCGAAGCAGCATTTTACGGTCCAAAAATTGACTTCATCGTAAACGATGTAATTGGAAGGCCTTGGCAACTTGGAACAATTCAAGTTGACTACAACCTCCCAGAACGCTTTAATCTTTCGTACATTGGGAAAGATGGAAATCAACATCGCCCAGTCATGATTCACCGAGCTCCTTTTGGTTCGATGGAACGATTCATCGGCGTATTAATTGAACATTTTGCAGGAGCGTTTCCAACATGGCTTGCTCCTGAACAAGTTCGCGTGCTTGCCATCTCAGAAAAATCGAACGATTACGCTGATACAGTCCACCAAACACTATTAAACAAAGATATTCGAGCGTCAGTTGACAAAAGTGACGAGCGAATTCAAGCAAAAATCAGGAATGCCGCCGAGATGAAAATCCCTTGGATTATTGTCGTTGGTCCTCGTGATGCAGAAGGAAACAATGTCAGCGTACGAATGCGTGGCATCTTAGAAGACCTAGGAGCAGTTAGTTTAGATACTTTTGCAGATGCAATTTCTGCTGAAATCAAGTCTCGTGGCAATGAACCTGCTCTGAAAACTTGTTTTCCTGATGTCAAGTTACCAGAAGTTACTTGATTATTAGACACTTTTTGTTTATCCTGACCAGTTACACCACTTCGGAATTACCAAAGTGGTGCTGGATATAAGAATGAAACAAGTTTTACGCGATTACCATTACTCTGAACGAACAACTAAGAGACCGGTACGCACTCATGTTTCAAGCGATACCGCATGACCAATATCCTTACAAACAATTCAATTCTTTTATGTTCGGCATGTCGAGTTGGCATCGCCAAGATTGCTTCCAAGTACTTTAATGGAGAAATGTACCATCGCCCGTAGACGTTATATCAAACCGCGTGAAAACGCACGTAACCTTCCAAAAATTAATGACCGCATCCGCGCTAATCAAGTTCGACTTATAGACCAAGATGAAAACATGCTTGGCGTCGTAGATAAGACCGAAGGAATTCGCCTTGCCCAAGAAGCTGGCCTCGACTTAGTTGAGGTTTCTCCAAACTCAGATCCACCTGTATGTCGAATTCTCGATTTTGGTAAGTACCGTTACGAACAATCGAAAAAAGAACGTGCAAATCGAGCAAAAACTAAAACGGTTGAAACAAAAGAAGTACGTCTTGGACGCTCAATGAAAATTGACCCGCATGACGTTCAGATTAGAGTTAACCAAGCTAGAAAATTCTTGCTTGAAGGCCACAAAGTTCTCATCGTTCAAAACTTCCGCGGAAGAGAAATGATGCACAAAGAACGTGGTTCAATTCGCATGAAGGAAATCATCGACCAACTTTCTGATGTTTCAAAAGTTGAAACACCACCAAAGTTCGCAGGTCGTCGCCAAACAATGGTTCTTGGTCCAGATAAATTGAAAATTAAATCGTATCTTGACTCTCAACTTGCTGCCGAAAAAGCTCAACAAGTAGAAATTGATTCGCAAAAAGAAGACCTCGATTCATAAGAAGATCCATGTCTAAATACGGCATCATCTCTGACATCCACGCCAACGCACATGCGTTGAAGGCAGTCTATGAACAACTTGGAACAATGGACATCGACAGGATTTTATGCCTTGGCGATATAGTCGGCTATGGTCCATCACCAACAAAATGCCTTGACTTAGTTTTAAGTTACTGCCACGAAGTCATCAAAGGCAATCATGACGAAGCAGTACTCGACCCCGATCTTGGCAGATACTTTAATAACGCTGCACTTGCTGCCCTTAACTGGACACGGGAACAGCTTGGCCCCTACCACTTACACGCAATCAGCCACATGAAAACAAGAATTCGTCTTGGCGATTCTCTGTTGCTCGTTCACGATACACCCATATTAAATGACTCAGCATATATTCACGAATTGCCACATGCGAGTGAAGCATTTGAAGGGCTAGAAGCTGGCATCTGTTTACACGGACATACGCATTTACCAACCGTCTTTTCTTTACAATCCAATGGCGATGGCGGTAAAGAAGTTACATTACAAATTCCAGTCTCGGGCGAACCAATAATTTTAAAAC
>JYMV01022430.1_pt1 | contig 46414 bp, 45 predicted proteins | sample 338911 | NCBI WGS metagenome assembly JYMV01 (sample SAMN03354496, study PRJNA234377) | hydrothermal vent metagenome | biome: Deep sea; feature: Hydrothermal plumes at the Eastern Lau Spreading Center, Western Pacific Ocean; material: Seawater | place: Tonga | collected 2009 | depth 2000 m m | reverse complement strand
TGACCTACAATCTGCCGGTGGTTTTCACCAGTTTTCTAGAGAATTCGATATTACCATTCGTAGCATTTCTGGTGAGGTACAAAAAGTGGATTTTCTACAGTTTATATTGCATGGAGATCTTGAACACAACCCTACATTCCAAGAAGGTGATAAGTTGATTATACCTTTTGGCGATGTTGAGAAAGAGGGAGTAGTCATTCGAGGAGCCGTGACGGGAAGAGGTTACGACATCATTGCCCCAAGCGAGACATTGGAACACTTTCTATGGAGAAAGGCTAAGTTCCGTGAGAACGCAGATTTAGAAAGCGTTACCATAACTCGACAGAAAAATGGCAAGGAAGAGCATCTTCAGATACAGCCGGAACGCTTTTCCTCAGTGATACTAAAACCTGGTGATACAATTGATATTCTCCAGGAACGGGGTATATCAGTGAATGGGTTTGTTCAGGTCCCGGGGAGTTTTCAGTTTTTTCCCGGTTTCACCGCAGCTGACTATATTAATCTGGCTGGAGGCAATACAACGGAAGGTAATCCGAATCGCGTTCTCATACGACATTTAGACGGCAGCAGAAATCGCGGGCAGGATGTAGTTATAAGGCGCGGTGATGTAATAGTTGTTCCTCGGAATCTGAAGAGTTCTATTTTTGGTGAAAGTTCATTAATGCAAATCGGTACAGCACTTTTGACCGTTTATCTTACCTATCTGGCAACTCAATCAAACGATCAAGCTCAAACTTCGAAATAAGATGCAGATATTAACTGATCACGAGAAGAAGATTCTGGAGCTGGTAAAGAAACATCCGGAAATTGTGGATAATCGTTCAGAACGCGAGAGAATAGCTAAAACCAGCAGTATGACAGAGAAAACACTTCGTAATAGGATTGCGGATCTGAAGCGGTATGGATTGGTGGATAGTAAAGGAGCAAGTATAAAGGAGACTAGCAAAATAGCAGATGTAGAGAAAACACCTATAGGAGATTCGGTTTTTCAAGTTCTCTGGAACAGAAGGCGCTTCCTGTTTATCAATTTCATTGCAGTTTCTGTCTTATCAGTTATTGTTTCCTTGTTATTGCCAGTATGGTATGCGTCGTCATTTACCATTCTTCCTTCGTCGGCTGGGGGAGATATCTTTGGAACGATAGGTGGGGGTACAGGTGCATTGTCTTTACTTGGTCTAGGAAATACGAGCGAAGAAACCAGCAACTACATCTCTATCCTAAACAGCAGGAGAGTGAGAGAGAGAATTATAGATGAATTTAATCTCAGATCAGTGTATGGAGCTGAAGAGATCGAAGATGTTCTTGAACAGTTTAAGGCAAATACTGATATCGAGGTATCTGATGAGGGTGCTTTATTGTTTGTTATTTACGACCGCGATTCAATCCGTTGTAAGAAAATGGCTGATTTGGTTTTAGAAGAACTTGGAAAAACCAGTATCGATCTCAAAACCAAGACTGGTATAAGAAACCAGGGATTTATATTAGCTCGGATTGAATCCTTAGAATCGGAACTAAGAGAAGTTGAAAATTCACTACGTGACTTCACACTAAAGCATAATGCTTATGAGCTCCCCACACAGCTGGCCGAAAGTGTTGTACAACTGATAGGTTTCGAGGTGAAACTAGCCGAAACAGAAATAGCCTATAATATTGCTGAGCATACCCTAAGTAAAGAAAGTCCATCACTGAGAAATTTGAAATTACAGAAAGATGAGTTGCGTTCTCAGTTGAAAGTATTGAAAACTGGATGGGATGAAGAGAGTTTGTTTCCAAATCTAAGTGATACTCCAGATTTGTTATTGGCGTATGCTAGAATGAAACGTGATATAGAAATACATGGTGCGATACTGGGGTTTCTTTATCCTCAATATGAACAAGCTCGCCTGCAAGAGGCCCGAGACGAACCTACTCTGCAGATATTGGATTTTCCCCGTGTCCCTCAAAAGAAGGCAAAACCGCAGAGGGCACTGATTGTGGTTGGATCAGTCACTTTCAGCTTTTTACTGGCATGTTTTTGGGTTTTACTGAGGAATAGAGTTTGGTTGAGTGCACCTAATCAGAGGAAAGCTGGAGCAGCATGAGTTGGTCAATCGATCACTGAGAATCCACTATCCACTATTCATTTTGCAAGCTGGTGGAGTCTTATCGACGATAGTTCATCCTCTTGCACCTTTTATTATCTCAGGCCTTGGTTTAACCATTGCCGCGTTGTTTTACTATAACCACCTAATTCTTATTATTTTCATAAGTATCGGTTTGATCAAGGGTTGGATAATTGATGCTATTCCACTCTTCCAAACTGTAGATTTGACCCTTCTCATAAGTGTATTAGTCTTGATTGTGATCCTGTGGGAATTATCCAATCCTGAAGTTCGAGCCCGCTTTCTTGTCCATCAATACTACTTTACCGCTTTCTGTTTGTGGGTACTCTGGTTGCTTTGTACATCGCTATATGCGCCACGCGTTGATTGGGCTTTAGAGAAAGGTCTGAGATTCGCCTTGTTTGGATTTACTCTCTTTATGGCGCCCCTCGTCATGTTCAAATCTAAAAAGGAGGGTATGAATTTTCTTAAAATACTCATCGCTATCGGATTCATCGGAGCACTTGTTTTGGTAACCAAAATGTTGTATCTAGCAGCCACCGGTTCTTTTGTGGAGTTGACAACACGCCTTGTTTTGTTCAGCAGTAATCCAATTCAAACTGCCCGTTTCATGTCTGTATGTGCTGTACTAACGGGAATAATGATGACGTTCAGCGAAAAGAGAAAGTTCTTATTTGGATTTTCCATGCTTGTTTTTGTGATAGCGGCTTTATCTACCGGTTCACGCGGACCGGTTCTGAGTCTCTTTGTATCCTTAATAGCATTGGGAATAATAGTAGGTGGAAATCTACGGAAACAAGTAGGTATCTTGTTCCTTGTGGGTACTCTAGTGGTAGTGACAGCTCTGTTTACCATGCCTGAGAACTTAACAGCGAGATACAACGTCTTTGCAAGCAGTGAACTGGTAGTTACAAGGAAGGGACTTGTTGTTTTCAGCACGATATCGAGTAGATGGATATTATGGAGTAATGCGCTTGAGTTATGGCTTCGTGATATCCCCCATTTTTTGTTTGGAAGCGGTGCTGGAGGATATGCAGCACTTTTTCCTTGGAGGGATTTTCGTTATCCTCATAACCTGTTCCTCGAAATTCTCGCTGAGTTCGGTATCATAGGATTAGTTTTTTTTCTTTCTCATGCAGTGCTAGCTGTTATAGACGTTGTAAGGCACTTCAGGAAGAGGTACTCTCAACCGGAAGTTCTCTGGCTTGGTGCTACCCTAACTGTTTTCTTCTCAGCTATGTTCAGTGGGGACATAAACGATAATCGATTAATATGGTTCTTTCTTAGTGGTCTTTTGGCAGCAGTTCACTCAGGTAATAGCGAGAGTAGGTTTTCTAAAATTGAATTAGATTCTCCTGCTGTTCTTTCCTGATGTACTCTACAACTAAACAGTTCTTCCAGACAATCTACAGTGGTCTCCCGGTGATTTTCGGAATTGTCCTGTTGAACGGTATCGTCGTTTGGCAGAATGGGATTGATTTGTATAGTGAATTTTTTCCAATACTATGTATAATATTTGCTTTGATTCCCTTGGTACTTTTCCTGTTTTTTACCGAGCAATTCTCAGGTGACATGAGCAACAACCGTGTACTTTGGATGTTTATGGCCATTTCGATGGTCTCCGCATCGGGCAAACTCTGACTTGACTGCTAAGGATGAAAGTGCTTAAGGGACTAAAGGGACGAATGACCATCAAACAGGACTTTATCATGACTTTGGTGAATGGCGTTGTAGTTATGATAGGCATTTTTCTACTGAATGGGTATGTAGCTCGTCATCACGGTTTGGAAACATTGGGACATTACTTACTGGTTCGAAGGACGAGTTATGCTGTTGTAGGGGTGTTACTTCTGGGAATGAATGTTGGACTTCCCAATTTTGTCGCAAAGGATCAAAAGGAAAGTTTTGGAGATTCTGCAATTGTAATATTATTCACATTTACACTACCTGTTTTACTTCTTCTCACTTATTTTGTTAGTTCAGGTTTCATAAGCGGTTTTTTACCTGATTTAAGTTGGACATATTTTGCTTTTGCCTTGGCCGTATGTATCCAAAGTATCACCTATGGACTCTACAGGGGACATCTGAGGATGGTAGGAGCAAATCTGATACACTTAATCTCGACGGCGGTTATTCCTTTTGTGGCATTCATAATACTCGATAAAGTTGATGTAATTTTCAGGATTATCGCAATTTGTGTCACTGTTGTGGCTAGTGCGAGCTATCTTGTTAGAAACCATGGATTCAATCCTCTTCGAGTAAAGCTGAAAGTGTTAAAAAGATTAACCCTGTATGGTTTTAAACGAATCCCGAGTTTTGCTTCTCAATTCATTCTTCTCGCTGGTGTGCCGCTATTAGTTATGTCACATGTATCCTTTTCGGATATTTCTTATCTTAACTCTACCATCAGCTTAGTAAGGATTTTCTTGGTATTTGTAGGCCCTCTTGGCATAATACTTCTACCCCGTATTTCACAAGCTTTGGCTCAAGGTAAAGTTGATCAGGTAAAAGGTGGAATTGAGATGCTCCTAATGTGGGTTTTATTCGGGGGATTATTGATGTCTTTTTCGTTAAGCTTATTTGGCCCAGAAATACTGAAGTTGTGGTTAGGGAATGTATCTGTCAATGGTGCTTGGACAGCCAGAGTATTGCTTATTGCCCTTCCCTTTTATGCTATCGTAGGTGTTTTACGCAGTCCAATTGATGCTGCCTCTGAAAGGGGATATAACTCGATCATATATTCGTTAGCTGCAGTACTATTGCTAATTTCATTCTTCTTGATGAAAAGTGCTGGAATTTCGGTTTTAAAAGCAGGGGTCATCAGTTTTTTGATTGGATATATAACCGCAGCTATCTTTAGTTTGCTAATTGTCTATAAGTTATTAAATGTCCAGCCATTTAATATGTCTTTGCTCATACATATGATTGCTGGGTGTTTATTGGTAGTTGTGGGTAATTATATCGTTATACGAACCCATTTACAACATAGTATGCAAATTGTCGTATTTTTCCTGGCTTTCCTTATTTTGTTTTTAATCTTTGTTTTGAAATCAAGAAGAGAGTGGGTGATTGAATTTAGAAAACAAGCGTTGGGACAAAATAAGGTAAACTAATGCGAGTGATTCATTTAACTTCTGTACACCCATGGAATGACAACCGAATATTTCATAAGGAATGTGTTTCTTTAGCTCAGAAAGGATTTGACGTATTCTTAATTGCACCGGCGACAGAGAAAAAAGTAGTAAATGATGTACATATAATTCCCTTATCAGAGGTTAAATCCAGGTTATTGAGGATTTTAGTTCAACCAATTAGACTCTTTTTCAAAGGAATGCAATTAGAGGGAGATATATACCATTTTCATGATCCAGAACTTATTCCCATTGCATTATTCCTAAGATTATTTAGGAAAAATGTTATTTATGATATTCATGAAGATAATATTAGTGTGATTCAAGCCAGGCCATCTATTCCTTGGTTCTTTAGAAATTTACTAGTGATTATTGTAAGGATCGTTGAATGGCTGGCGCAGAAAGGTATGCATATTATTATTGCAGAATCCTATTACAAACGCAGATTTAAAAATGGGTTGATAATAAAAAATTATCCTTTAATTCATAATAAAATTAATTTAAATGAGAACAATATTTCTGTTACAAATGCAATTATTTATACAGGAAAAATAACTCCAATCCGAGGAGCACTGATCCATTCCTCAATTCCAGGATATGTTCCTGGTGTAGAAGTACATATGGTAGGAGAACACACTTCTGCTTTACGGGAAGAGATGTTAAACAATACTAGGCATGGAAGAAACAAACTATTACTTATGGGCACAGATGATTTTGTCTCTCCTTCTATAATTCAGGATTATTATTCGAAACATAAATGGCTCGCAGGGTTAGCTATTTTTCCATTCTCTGATCACTATAAAGAAAAGGAACTGACCAAATTTTTTGAGTATATGTTAAATGGTATACCGATAATCTGCAGTAACTTCCCAGTTTGGAACAAACTTGTTGAAAAAGAAAAGTGTGGTTTAACTGTGAATCCCAATGACCCTCAGGATATAAAAGAAAAAATAGAATATTTGCTTAACAATAAGGAAGAAGCTATATCAATGGGTGCTAGAGGACGAGCAGCAGTCTTAAGTAAATATAACTGGGAATCTCAAGAAAAGAAGTTAATCGAACTGTATGAATTGATTGTGTCGTAAATAGATACAGTTATGTTATTGATTTTTCAAATTCTCTTCATCTTTGCTATGTTTTGTTTTTTTTATTCCACGATTCTATTCCCCATTTTTTTATTAACTAAACGGAGGAAGAGATATAACATCGTTTCAAATTATCAACCGTTTGTTTCACTGGTTATATCTGTTCATAATGAAGAGGAGATTATTGAGAAAAAAATCAAGAATTCTATGGAATTGAACTATCCAGGAGATAAGCTTGAAATAATCGTTTCCAGTGATGGTTCTACAGACAAAACGTCAGAAATATGTCAACGATACGTTGGAGTGAAGTTTCTTGATCTAGCTCGAGAAGGTAAGACTGCAGTTCAAAATGAAGCATTAAAGCACGCCAAGGGCGAGATCATTGTTTTTAGTGATGCGAATATATTATACGAAGCTAACGCTATAAAAGAATTAGTTGCACCTTTCTCCGATAACAGGGTTGGATGTGCATGTGGTCGATTGATTTACACCAACGATAAGGTAGAGAGCATCTACTGGTCTTATGAAACAATGATCAAGATACTAGAGGGAAGAATTGGGAAGCTGGTAGGAGCCAATGGAGGTATTTATGCTGTTCGAAAAGAACTATATCTACCGTTAGAAAATGATGCGATTAGTGATTTTTTGGAGCCAATTAAAATATATGAGAGTGGATACGATGTGCTTTATGTTAAGAATTCAATTGGATATGAGGGAGAACCAAAGATCATTTTTTCACGAAAAAGACGGATCATTTTGCGAAGTTTGAATTCTCTCAGATACCTTGGGAAAAGTGTGATACCTTTTAACAAAAGAAGTTTATTCTCCATGCTTGTGCCTCATAAATTTATCAGATGGTTTATGCCAGTCTTATTAATAATCTTGCTGGTATCAAGTATTTTCTTGGTAAAGTTATATGTCTATCGCTTTTTACTTTTCTCGCAAATTCTCTTTTATGCTCTGGCGATACTAGTAAAGCCCGTAAAGTATTTTGTTATTGTAAACTCATCATCTTTTATGGCCATAATTGATTGGATACGGGGTAAAAAGATAAACATTTGGGAAGTTGAGCGTTAATAACTGGGGCTAGTTATGATGAATCGGATATCTCAACCGACATTTATTGTAATCGGTCCCGGTCGTACAGGAAGTACAATGTTATATATGGCTATTAAAGAGCATCCTCAGATTTGTACCGCAAGAAATATCAAAGAAACCAACTTTTTTACTGACAATTATGAGAAAGGATTTGATTGGTATAAGTCATTTTTTGATCACTGTGACAATCATGTAGCTATAGGTGAAGTAAGTAATACCTACATATATGATACTCAAGTTCCGTCAAGGATACATAGTTTCCTTCCAGATGTCAAATTAATATCTGTTCTCAGGAATCCATATGATCGTTTAATATCCGCCTTTAGTTTCAGAAAAAGAATGGGGGAACTTGATTCTTCGTTGAATATTTTTGACGCACTACAGAAACATCCCGATCTTATCAGTCAGAATTTCTATTCAGATCAATTAAAATGTTATCTTCAGTATTTTCGTTCCGAGCAGGTTCTAATAGCACTCTATGATGACTTGAAGACAGCTCCCTCTCAATTTATTTCAATGATATTTTCGTTTATTGGAGTTGATGCTGATTTTAAACCAGAAGCTATGAAAAATCGAGTGAATCCCTCTGCAGCAGTACGATTTCAATTCCTTTCCAGAGTGATAAGGAAAGGAGCGGATTTTCTGAGGCGTAAAGAAAAATATAGTACCTTGGGGTATTTGAAAAGTTCTGTTTGGTTTAGGAATATGTTATTCAAATCAGATAGTGGTATATCAGATAATGATAGAAAAGAGTTGATTGAAATTCTAAGGCCTGAATTTCAACCACATATTGAATGGGTTGAGTTAAAAACAGGTAGAGATCTATCTCATTGGTATTACTAGTATCTATAGCTGGTGATAAACGAGGTTTTGTTTCTGAGTATGGTCAATTGAATAAAAGGGGAAAGAAAAATCACATGGTTTGCAGATCGTTGATTCAGATCAGTATTATCTTTGAAAAAGCTTGTTTCGAAGAGACAGATAATATAATTTATGCTAAACAAGGAGGATTGTTTATCGTCAAACGCTAAAGGTTTTATCTCGAAATAGATTCTGTAATGGGATCAAAAATGGAGCCTTTAATGACGAAAAGCATATTTACTCAATGTACCGAATGTGATGCAGCGCATTCGGTTTTTTATTGTTATTATGTAGAATCAGTTGTAGCTGAACCCATTCCATGATAAGATCAAGTATCAGAAGAAATTTACGTTACTGGACAGTTGTGGCCTGCCTTCTGGTGGGCGATTGTTTGGTGGGATGGTTTGCCTTTAAAGTAACTCTTCATCCTTTATTATTGGCGGTTGGATCCTCAAGAGAGGAAAGTCTTTTAGTTCTTGTCCTGGTTCAAAGTGCCGTTGTACTACTACTTTTATTGAACGGACGGTACCGAGTGGATCCTACCATTTCGCGATTCGTTGAAGTTCAAACTGTTTTCAAAGTAACTTTGCTCCTTGCTGTAACAGTTGTTCTTCTGAAAGAATTCGGTAGTCTTCCCATCAAGGTAGAAAGTGGAGAGGTTTTAAAGTATTGGATAGCTCTTGCCTTGTTTCTCAGTACTAACAGGATTGTTATTCGTCACATACAGAAAATCCTACTACATCGGGGAATTGGACAAAAGAATACTTTAGTGGTTGGTGTTAACTCGAAAGCCCGGAAAATGGCAAGAGAATTGAAGGACTTTCATCTGGGATATAATGTGGTAGGATTCGTTACACCCGGAACTGTCGACCCAGAACTAACCAGTGTCGATGATTTACCCATTCTGTCATCAGTAGCGGATATTCAACAGGTAATTACTGATAAAAGAATCAGTGAAGTTGTTATTGCTCTTGACAAACCCAATCACGAACGGCTTTTGGATATAATTACCTATGCTAACGGTTCACCTGTATCCCTGAAGATATCACCAGATATGTATGAGGTAGTGAGTGGTCTAGCAAAGACCGAGCAGATCGCCGGATTACCATTAATACATATAAATCCTGAAATCATGTCTCAACAGCAGAAATTTGCTAAGCGTCTAATCGATGTTATCACTGCTTTTATAATTTTGTCTGTCTTTTCTCCATTATGGTTGCTTCTTGGCTTGGCAATAAAAGTAAATTCTCGAGGTCCAATTCTTTACCGCCAAGAACGAGTAGGATTAAACGGTAAAAGATTTATGGCATTCAAATTTCGTTCCATGGTTCAAGATGCAGAGTTAGATACTGGGCCTGTATGGGCAGATAAAGATGACCCTAGAATTACTAAAATTGGCCGGTTCATGCGCCGTTTTCGATTGGATGAAATACCCCAATTCATTAATGTAATCAGAGGACAGATGAGCGTAGTAGGGCCAAGACCGGAGCGTCCTTATTTTGTTCAGCAATTGAGTGAAGAGTTTCCCTTTTACTATAGGCGCCATAAGGTGCGACCAGGGATTTCCGGCTGGGCACAAATAAAACATCCTTATGATTCAGATTTGGAAGATGTCCAAGAGAAATTAAAGTACGACTTCTTTTATATCGAAAACGCTGGACTATCCCTAGATTTAAAAATCATGGTCAGTACAATGGCGGTGATGTTATCCGGAAAAGGAAGGTAGGATTTTCTATTTATTATTTACGATTGACGATTGATTATTGAAGATCAACTGTTAACCTTTAATTATTGACTATTAACTTATGATGAATGTCAACATGATCGAAATCGATTTGAAAAGCGCTCCTGTGGTTATATTTTCTATACTAATTAGATTTTTCAAATGATAAAAAGAAATGGTTAAAGTCAAATTTATTGTCTCACTCTGTCTGTTTTTGGGGTTCCTGGTGGGCTTGAACTTGATAAAGGGGCAGAATCTTGTCAGATCTAATTCAGCCACACTTTATCTTGCAGAGACTAAAACAATTGCTGACGGAGTAATAGACGGCTATCTGGGTAATCGTTGGGATCACTCCTGGCAAGTAAAGCAAGGGTTCGGCGGCAATGATCTCGCTGAGAGTGAATGGGGTAAAAGTTTATTCCGAAAAAATCGACTAAAATTCTATCCTTCATTAGAAGGAGTTGGCTCAGCTAACGGAGGTGATGTTCAAAGAAATGGAAATGTATTGAATGTCGCACCGGTAGTAACAGCTGTGGCTCGGTATCATCTGCCTCCGACAGGAAAGTACAATATATTGCTCTGGTCTCGGTTCGAAAAACATTCAGTACTGAGCGAAGAAAATCTCGATCCGTTTGGTCATGATTTCAGTTCCAATCAAGAACCAGGACGGGTATCCTTTCACGGCAGTGACTCCACTTGGTCAGAGTACGATGTGGGAGATGGAGGGATTATCCTCTTTTATCCTGAGGGGGAATTTACAGTTGGCAAATCAAATCCTATTTGGGGACCGGGCTATACAGGTCAACTGCTCTTTTCAAAAAAAGCCCCCAGTTTTACCCAAATAAGTATCCGCCACAAGTTCTCTGAAAACTGGCAGTTTTCCAGTGTACACGGGTGGCTGAATTCGAATATTGATGACTCAACTTACTTAGATGTTTACGGACCTCATGGAGGATTACCACTCATAAGAAAGTATGTGGCAGCACATCGAATGGACGTGTGGATAAAAAAGAATTTTCGCATTGGGTTTGGCGAATCTGTCATTTACGGAGGAAGAGGGGTAGAACCGGTGTACCTCATTCCGTTTATTTTTTCATGGTCGTCACAGCACGATTTAGGTGATTCTGACAATCTCCAGATGTTCTTCGATTTTGACTGGGTGATGAAACGTTTGGGAAGATTTTATGGTGCTTTTTACTTAGATGAGTGGGATTTTGTAGACACCTTTTCTGATAGCAGCAGAAGCTGGACGGCGTACCAGTTTGGAGCTGCAATCAGTTTACCTATTATACAGAACTGGTCACCTTTGCTAAGAGTAGAATATACCCGTTTATCCCCTTACGTTTATGTTCATAGGAGTCAGGTAAACAGTGTTGAACACCACGGTCATTGGCTCGGTTACTGGTCAGGACCAAATTCAGACAATTTCTTTTCTGCTGTGGAGTTTATGCCGAGGAGTGACATATGGCTTCAATTATACTATCAATCTTCTCGACGCGGAGAGGTGACTGATGAGACAATTGATGCACAATACGATCATCAATCAGTTGAATTTCTTTACAAGACTTATGAAGGAGAAGTAGAAACCCGTACCATAATGGGTCTCAAGGCTGCTGCAGCTGTAAATTCTTGGCTAAAACTGGAGTTGGAACTTTACAGTGATGACTGGTTGCAACGACTTGATAAGAGCGGGGTTGGGCGGACTTCTGATCAGAAGATGGATGCTGTTATAAAACTGGTCATCGGTTTGTAGATTCGCTCGAAGTACATTTATTGTGTAATTTATAAGAGCTGACTTGGGGATTTGGATGGTAATTTCTCATCTCAGGATTTAACTTCCCTGTTGAATTTGATTAAACATAAGTAGAGGTTTTAAACGAATGTTATCACTGCAGACTATACGGGATCATCCGGAAATTGTGGTTCAAGGTGCCGCCAATAAGGGCGAAAAAATAGATATTAAAGGTATTCTCGCTCTGGATGGCAAAGTACGCAAGATTATCAAGGATGTGGAAGATCTGAAGGCGAAGCGAAACCGGTCCAGTGAGGAAATCAGCAAACTTAAACGGGGTGGGATGGATGTAAGTGAACTGATTAGTGAGATGCAGAATGTTGCCAATCAGATCAAAAAACTTGACGGTGATCTTGCTGCAAAGCGTGAGGAACTTCATGAGAAATTGATGTGGATTCCAAACATTCCACACCAATCGGTTCCATTAGGTGACGATGAGTCAGCCAATGAACATATCCGTAGCTGGAGGGAGAAACCGAAGTTCGATTTCGAGCCACTACCTCACTTGGAAATTACAACAAAATTGGATCTTTTGGATATGGAACGGGGAGCTGTCATATCCGGTTCGGGGTTTCCACTTTACACCGGTCAGGGAGCAATTCTTGAGCGGGCGCTCATCAACTTTATGCTGGATCATCACCTGAAAAGAGGATACCGGGAAGTGCGTACACCTTTTATTACTCTCCGTCAGGCAGCTGAGGCGACAGGGCAGTTGCCCAAGCTGGAAGATGACATGTATAGTATAGAGCAGGATGATCTTTTCCTGATTCCCACAGCTGAAGTTCCGGTGACGAATATCCACAGGGATGAGATTTTGGCTGAAGAGGATCTTCCCATCCGATATGTAGCCTATTCTCCCTGCTTTCGTAGGGAGGCGGGTTCATACGGCCGAGAGACCCGGGGGCTGCTGCGGGTTCACCAATTTAACAAAGTAGAGTTGGTTAAATTTGTAAAGCCGGAAGATTCTTATGATGAACTGGAAAGTTTAACATCGGATGCTGAATCTATCCTCCAAGCTCTAGGGCTGCATTACCGGGTAACGCTTCTTTGTACCGGTGACTTGAGTTTTGCTGCGACAAAGTGTTATGATCTGGAGTTGTGGGCTCCGGGCGAGAATAGGTGGCTGGAAGTTTCGAGCTGCAGCAATTTCGAAGATTTTCAAGCACGGCGAGCCAATATTCGCTACCGTAAAGAGGGTGGTAAGCCAGAATTTGTTCATACTCTTAATGGTTCCGGTGTGGCGACTCCCCGTCTAATGATTGCCCTACTGGAAACCTATCAACAGGATGATGGAACTGTCTGGATACCGGAACCGCTTCAACCGTATATGCATACTTCACTCTTGAAATAAACAATGGCGGGTAGCTCATGATCCGAACTACTTTTGTCCTGATAAACCATCTCATCTGGACAACAGTGCTCGGAACAGTTATCATTCTAATTTCACCTTTTGATCGTTTCGGTCGTACAGGCGGAAAAATCATGCGCTTGTGGTCGTGGATTATGCTGAAAGCCAGTGGTGTACGATACCGCATTTCAGGACTAGACAAGCTGGACCGGGCTCGGCACTATTTTTTTGCGGCCAATCATGAAAGTGCTTTCGACATTCCGCTCTGTTTTTCGGGACTGCCGTTTCACGTGGTTTCTTTAGCCAAGATAGAGTTGAAAAATGTTCCTTTTCTGGGGTGGGCAATGAGATGCACAAAGCATATTTTCATTGACCGTTACAGGATGAGAAAGGCAGTGGAGACCATCCGTGAAGCGGAAAAATCGCTCCGGAAGAATCCCCGTTCCGTACTGATTTTCCCCGAGGGAGAGAGGACTGTTACTAGTAAAATGTTTCCTTTCAAGCGAGGGGCACTTCGATTGGCTATCAAGGTTGGGATGCCTGTGGTACCTATTGCTATTTGCGGGACCATGCAGATTAACAAAATGGGTTCTTATATTATCAAGGGGGGAGATGTGGAGCTGCGAATTGATCATCCAGTTGAGACGATTGAGTGGCAAGGAAAAGATGCACAGGATTTCACAGATTTAATTGAAGAAAAAGTATCTTTTATGAGGGATTCATGGCATACAAAGATGAACCAAGTTAAAACTTGAACCGTGGAATGAACTTCCTGGAGCTAAGCTGGCTATCTCCTGCTATTTTTGAACCTAAATCCGGATGGCTAAGAGAGGAGCAGTTGGCTAACTGGTGGTTTAGTTTGCCAATAGGGAGTCGGCTAAAAACGGTTGAGGGAGATACGATTCATCTGCTTGAATACGGTGATAAAAATCGATATGATGGGCCTGATGTAAACGGTGTTTTACTGCTATCATCTGAAGGACTTTTGCGCGGAGATGTTGAATTTCACTTAAGGGAAAAAGATTGGAACTACCATGGTCATCACACTAATCCCCGTTTTGATAATGTTGTGCTTCATGTGGTTTTGGAGATTGATGCATCCCGGGTAAGAAAAACCGATGGAAGAGCTGTTCCTGCAGTGATAGTTCCAATTAAAGCTGTGGAGAGGTTGTCCCCAAAAAGCTGCAGATTAGATGCAGTCATCGATTCTGAGAGAGTGCTGAGTGCGTTATGGCCAATGACTCACATCCGGTGGAGAGAGAAACTGTCGGCTGTCAGGGAGGCCGTCAAGAGATGTAGTGATATTCGACAGGCTTTTTTTGAATCTACGTTCTGGGCTTTAGGGCTGAAAGGGAATGAGGACAATTTCCTTCGACTGAGCAGATTAACTACGCTTAATGAGTTGGAAAGTTTGGGTGATGAAGTGAGGATACATAAATACCTTCTTCATTGGAGCGGAATTGATGAAGGAGACAAACAAGTCAATCCTTCCATTTATTGGAGAAGATGCGGTATCCGACCGGCAGCACATCCGGAAAGCAGGCTTAAATTCGGGGCTGCTGTGGCAGTCAAACTTTTGTCGGGTTGGGAGCCGTGGTCGAATCGAGAGGATGGAACATTCAAGGCTCTTAATGGTTTGTTTGACAAAAGTCTTCCCGGTCAAAGCTGGTGTTTTGAATGGCTTGGTAATGTAATCATACCTTTCCAAGCAATATGGGAAGAGGGGAATTCAGAAAAAGTGAATGAATTGTTAGAGGAGTGGTGGAGATTGAAGAGCAGTCAGACTTATGGGAAACTGAATAGTCAGTTTAAAGGTTTCATAAGTCCGCAGCTTTTAAAATCTTTTGGAGTGCGGCAGGGACTGTTGGCGCTACAGTCTCGATATTGCAATGAAAAACTCTGTGATTTTTGTCCATTAAGGGGAGAGTAATGGCAGTTCTTTCCCGAGAAGATATGAAAATATTGAGCCCGTCTCTTAAAAAGAATGGGAAGTCGGTTGTATTTACAAACGGCTGTTTTGATCTTCTCCACCGTGGTCACGTAGAGCTGCTCCGGAAAGCCCGAGAGCTGGGTGACTGCTTGGTTGTAGGTCTCAATTCAGATAGATCAGTAGAGAAACTTAAGGGCAGTGGTCGTCCCTTACAGATAGAGGAAAACCGTGCTGCTCTACTTGATGCACTGGCAGTTGTCGATTATGTAACGATCTTCGGAGAAGAGACACCATTAGAGCTGATTTGTGAGCTGAAGCCAGATATTCTGGTGAAAGGTGCTGACTATGATGCTGGAGAAATTGTCGGAAGAAAGGAAGTGAGTTCCTGGGGTGGAAACGTGGTTCGAGTTCCTTTAGTTGAAGGAGAGTCAACTCGCGATATAATTCGACGGGCAGCAGCTCTTGGAAGTGACAAAACTTCTTGATGAAAGAGACTCTAAAAAGTAACTTCGCTCTCTTTGTGATGAATGAATAGACTCTCTTTTACTAGTTTAAGTATCTTAGCAGGAACCGCATCCTGGCTCTTTTCAGCTGTTCCTCAAACTCCAGATTCTACGATTATTGATAGTACGATCATCAAAATGTCAGATGTCACTATCGACTCAGTGGAAATTTCATCAGATTTAGAACAGTCGATTCATCATATAGATCCCGGCAAAGGTTTTTCCTTTATTTTATCGGATGTTAAAGGACTTTTTGCAGAGGCCCTTATTTCTGATCAACATAACGATACACTGGAAGTCATTTATCTCATTGATAAAATAGTAGTACTGTTGAATCAGGCGGAGCAGTTAGGTGAAATGTCTGGAGAGGATCAGGAAGAGTTCAGTCGATTTGAAACAACCTTACTCTATTCATACGAAAATTATTTTAGTACCATAACTCAGGGTGAAACTCCCATCGCTATTGCCAGTCTTCGGGAGGAGCTGGCCGAATATTTAGAACCTCTGGAATTTGAAATAAACGGGTCCAAATTCCAGGTAATTGATGACCGCGAAGGGCACATACCACTGGTCATGAACAGCCGTGTTGAGCAAGCTGTAAAGTTCTTCCAGACTAAGGGCCGCCGTAGTTTTCAAATTTGGCTCTCCCGCTACCCGGGGTATAAAGATCTAATCACTAATATCCTGAAACAAAATGAACTTCCAGAAGAGCTTATTTTTCTTGCCATGATAGAAAGTGGATTGAATCCCAAAGCTTATTCTCGGGCTCATGCCGCAGGAATGTGGCAGTTTATCAGTTCAACTGCCAAGCTTTATGGACTTAATCGTACCTGGTGGATTGATGAACGACGGGATCCAGAGAAAGCAACAAATGCGGCGGCAGCCTTTTTAAAAGATTTATTTTTGGAGTTTGATGATTGGTATCTCGCCCTAGCGGCTTATAATTCTGGATCGGCCAGAGTTAACCGTGCTATAAATCTCCATCAGACAACTGAGTTTTGGCGATTGAATTCGCTTCCGAGGGAAACGCGAAACTATGTCCCCACTTACCTGGCTGCGGCAATCATCAGCCGGAATCCTGAGCGGTATGGGTTCACTTCTCCAACTTCGAGTAAAATATCACTCGATGAGGTCTTAATAGAAAAAAGTGCAGATCTTACGGTACTGGCACGCTGTGCCGATATCTCAGTGAAGAAACTGAAGCAGATAAATCCTGAACTCAGGCAGTTTGCCACTCCACCAGATCAATCTTATACGCTTAAACTTCCTGCTGGAAAGATTGAGGCGTTTACTGCTGCCTTTAATGCTCTACCTGAAAACAGCCGTTTTGCTCCCCAGTATCGTCAGCATCGAGTTCGACCAGGGGAAAGCTTATCAGCGATAGCTTCAAAATATCGTGTTTCTATGCACGATATAGCATCTGTAAATAAAATCAGGAATTATAACAGAATTCGTGAAGGGACGAAACTGACAATTCCAGTTCCGTCTACAGCAGCTAGTGGACCGGTGGCATCGGCGTCGGCACAGAAACCGCAGGAGACTGTCAAGTACAAAGTGAGGAAAGGTGATACTCTTGGACATATCGCCGAACGGTATGGCACTTCAGCTCGAACCATTCGCAGATGGAACGGTCTGAGCTATGGCGCATATATTTACCCCGGACAGAAGTTAACTATTCCAGTGAGATCATCGCCAACAATAGCATCTTCTTCTAAGAGTGATTCTGTGAAAGAGATATATATTGTTCGAAGAGGAGATACGTTGAGCCATATCTCCAATCGTTATCGTATCCCCATTTACAAAATTGAGCGGTGGAATAATCTTAGTAGGAACAGCTTTATCCATCCCGGACAAAAGCTGGCAATCTACATCAAGGAAGGTTAACTTTTCGAGCTTTCGAAGAGCGGATAAGATATGACAAAAGCGGATATCATAAACAATGTGTCAGCAGCTACCGGTCTGACAAAAGTAGAAACAGAGGCGGTACTAGACGGAGTCATGACGACCATCATTGATTCTCTAAAGCGAAACGAGCGCGTAGAACTCCGTGGGTTTGGTACATTTGGAGTCAAACGCCGCGATCCGAGGAAAGCTCGAAATCCAGGAACGGGAGAAACTGTCTATCTGCCTGAACGGTGTGTACCCACATTTAAACCATCGAGTGTCATGCGCAGAGTTGTGAATGATGCTCTTATGAAGTAAGGATATTCATGCCTAGCGGAAAAAAACGTAAAAGACGCAAGATCAAGACCCATAAGCGGAAAAAACAGCTGCGTCTAAACCGTCATAAGAAAAAGAAGTAGCATCCATCTGAACTGAAGGGCATGAAGGCTTCCCGCTGCAGCATCCTGATTCTTCTCGCGGGTTTGTTTATATCCCTCAGCACATCACTCTACAGCTGGGGATTCGAAGCTCATAAACTCATAAATCGTAAAGCTGTAGAACTGCTCCCCGGATCGTTGGGAGAGTCCTTCAAGAATAATATTGACTTTATTTCTGAACACTCAATTGACCCAGATCTGTGGCGGATGGAAGGAAACGATCCAGATGAAGCGCACGGGCATTATATTGATGCTGATTTATATGAAGATTTTCCCTTTGATGGCATTCCCAGGGACAGGAAACTAGCTGAGGAAAAGTTTAGTGAAGAAAATCTACTTGCATGGGGGACGGCCCCTTGGCGGATTGAGGAGTACGTCAATCGCCTAGCGGATCATCTACGTTCTGGGAACTGGGAAGACGTACCTTTGACAGCTGCTGTTTTGGGACATTATGTTTCCGATATCCATATGCCTCTCCATGTGGTGGAGAATTACAACGGACAACTTTCAGGTAACACCGGTATCCACAAACGGTGGGAAGCGGATATGGTTAATCGCTATTTGTTGGGAGCTATCTATCCCAAGGGAGTCCTTAATAACTATAATGATCCTGTGGAGATGGCGTTTACCATTGTGAAGGAATCATATCCCCTACATTTCGAACTGCTGCGAGCAGATTCTCTGGCACGTTCCGGTTTGACCAATGAGCAGCAAGATCTGATTCCCAATCGCGACGCCTCCATGAACGGCACCGGCTACATCGAGATCCTTTATAGTGAAACCGGACAGATTGCCAAGAAACGGATGGAAGATGCAGCTGTCCGAGTTGCTTCTTACTGGATAATGGCGTGGGAAGCAGCCGGTAGTCCGCTTCCACTTATACAGTACAGTAAGGATAATAAGCGATGACTGTCGACGATTACACATCATTGAGTTCTTCAGGAGATATGACTAGCGTTCTCACTGTCTCCCAGATTACAGCTCAGGTAAAATCAGTTTTAGACGGCACTTTTCGGTCGGTATTAGTAGAAGGAGAGATTTCCAATTTTCTGCATCACGGTTCGGGCCACATGTACTTCACGTTGAAAGATGATAAGGCAGAACTAAGAGCAGTAATGTTTCAAGGTGATAATAGTCGGCTGAAGTTTATCCCTGAGGGTGGGATGAAAGTCTTAGTTCGTGGTAAGGTTACAGTTTACGAGGCTCGAGGTGTTTATCAGATTATCATTAAAGAGATGGAGGCAGCCGGGCTGGGAGCTCTCTATCTTGCCTTTGAAACGCTGAAGAAAAAGTTGGCTGCGGAAGGTCTCTTTGCTGATGAAAGGAAGCAGCCGTTACCGTCTTATCCTGCTACTATTGGGGTCATCACTTCTGGAACCGGAGCGGCTCTCCAGGACATTCGGAACATACTTTCTCGCCGGGCACCTCATGTGAACATTGTAGTGAGGCCTACGCTGGTTCAGGGTAAAGAGGCCACTGAAGATATCGTGACTGCAATCCAAGAATTTTCGCAATGGGGAGGTGCAGATATACTTATAGTAAGTCGCGGTGGCGGTTCAATAGAGGACTTGTGGTGTTTCAACGAAGAATCGGTAGCGCGAGCCATTGCCGACTGTCCCGTACCGGTTATCTCAGCAGTGGGACACGAGACAGATTTTACTATTTCCGATTTTGCTGCAGATGTACGAGCCCCAACTCCATCCGCTGCTGCAGAGATTGCATCTCCACCTCTGGATGATTTGCTAGCGTATTTAAATGAAGCTGAGCGACGGATAACTGAAGCAGTTGGCCGGAGAATCGAGATAGCTTGGCAAAAATTGGATGGACTTACTGCTAGATACGGTTTTCAGAAACCTCAAAATCTGGTGGATGAAAAGTTTCGCTATCTTGGTGAAGTTGAAAAGCGGATCGGTCAACAGATTGAGTTTATACTAAGTCTGCAACAGTCTAAGTTTCAGGGGCTCAATGACCGCCTTCTTTCTGCCAGCCCGAAGAATATTTTAAAGCGAGGTTACTCTATTGTGCATACCCTTCCCGAACGGCAGATTATGGCCAGCGTGGAGAAGCTCAAAGTGGGGGAAGAATTTGGCGTGATCATGTCCGATGGTGAAGTGACTGCAGTACCGAAAAAAATAGAGGAGAAGTGATTGGTAGCTGGTGAGTTGTGAATGGTGATTAGTGATTGATGATCAATTAATATAAATTCGTAATAAGGATTTAAGAATGGTAGAGAATAAGAAACTTAAATTTGAAGAAGCAGTAACCCGTTTAGAGGAGATTGTTCAGCAGCTTGAGGGTGAAACAGTCTCTCTCGAGGAGAGTCTAAAGTTGTTCGAAGAAGGGATGAACCTCACCAAATTGTGCCGGGAAGAGCTCACTGTCGCCGAATCGACTATCAAAAAGCTAAGCAGAAACAGTGAGGGCGAGTTGGAGGCGATAAAAGAATAGGCATGAAAATCGGCATTTGGGCTAATACCAGTAAAAAAGCCTTCTGGGATATGCTGCCAAATCTAATGGTGTGGCTGCGGGAAAAAGAGCAGTCTGTCTATCTTACCACTCGTATTCACAGCTTGTTAAAAGGAGACGAAGGTTACAACTTTAATGTAATCCAATCTGCTGAAATGTTCAGAGAACTTAACCTTCTTCTGGCTATGGGGGGAGATGGTACGATACTCTCTGCGGCACGAGCAGTAGAGGATCGGGGCACTCCGATTTTAGGAGTGCACTTGGGTGGCCTCGGTTTCTTGGCAGAAGGCGGACAGGAAAATCTTAATCACCGGTTAGAGTCCATCATTTCCGGTGACTATACCATTTTCCCTCGGATGGTACTAGAAGTGAGTATTAATGGAGGCATTACTTACCAGGCTTTGAACGATCTGGTAGTGGACCGGGGCGAAAGCTTTCGCCTGCTGAAATGTTCTCTCTCACTGAATGGAAACCTCATTACCAACTATTCTGCTGACGGTCTTATCCTAGCCACCCCGACCGGATCCACGGCTTATAACCTGTCAGCCGGTGGTCCGATTGTCGCCCCTTGGCTCTCGCTGGTGACAGTAACACCAATCTGCCCCCATTCATTTTCCTCCCGCCCGATTGTGTTACCTGCTGATCAAGAACTGACCATCACCTTTCCCAATGCAGAAGAAGACTTTCGTCTTACAGTTGACGGACAGGCAGAAGCGAAACTGGCGAAAGATACCGTGTTAACAATCAGGCGGACGGATTACGATATACAGATGGTTACGTTTGAGGACCGGGATTACTTTCAGACCCTGCGGACGAAATTAGGTTGGGGAGATGAATAACAGTAGTAGTGATATTTACAGGATAATTTAACCGAAAAGCTGGCGATGCTGGCGAAGCATACAGTCATTCATAACCACTAACAAACCGGCCTCTTCCGCCCGCTCAGCGGCGGTTTCATTTATCACTCCATCCTGTAGCCAGAGAGCTTTAGCACCCATCTCGATTGTGGCATCCACTATGGGGTCCACGTACTCTGACCGGCGGAAGACGTCCACTACATCCACCGGCTCCGGGATCTTTTTAAGGGAAGTATAGCTCGTCTCGCCTAAAAGTTCATCGTGCCCGGGATTTACTGGAATGATGCGGTATCCTTGTTCCTGCAGGTATTTGGCCACATAATGACTGGGCCGCTCCGGTTTGGGGGACAGTCCTACCACAGCGATGGTCTTCATTTCGTATATTTTTCGGATGGTTTCTGGTTCGTTCATTATGCTACCTGTGGAACAGGTTTTTAATGATATATCCGGCCAGGTTCGGATTTTCCTTCATTCTGCGGACTGAGTAAGCGTACCATTCTTCTCCGAATGGGACATAAACGCGTACCTTGTGACCGGAGTCTCGTAACTCCTCTAAACGTCCCTTCGTAGGAACGCCGTAGAGCATCTGAAACTCATACCTATTTGATTGGATGTTTTTGTTCAGGATCCATGTTTCCAGTGTATCGATTATATAAAGATCGTGGGTGGCGATGGCGGCATAACCTTTACCTTCCAGAATCATCTTTACCAGACTGATGAAACTCTCACGGATCTCTTCCCGGTCTTGGAAAGCAATTTCTGCCGGCTCTAGATAAATGCCTTTACAGATTCTAACATTAAGCTTCTCACCCAGGTTCTTTTCCAGATCTCCGGTACTGCGTATAAGGTACGACTGCAGCACGAAGCCCACCCGGTCATATTTTTCAAGGCAGCGGTGATACAGCTTTAGTATCCGGTCGGTATAGGGAGAGTTCTCCATATCAATGCGCAGGAAGTTGTTTTGCTGGAGAGCAGACTCTAATACACGCAGGAGGTTTATTTCTGCTAACTTGTCATCAAAGCCGAGGCCCAGATGAGTCAGCTTCAAAGAGATATTGCAGTCTAACTCTGCTGCAGAAATTCGATTATATAGTTCCTTGTAAGCCAAGGTAACTTCCTCAGTTTTATTGCTTGAAGTTGTATGTTCACCCAGAATATCCAAGGTGACATCAAAGCCGGAATCATTCAGTTTTTGAATTACATTTAAAGCTTCATCAACTGTTACTCCTGCCACATAACGGCTGGCAAATGGTTTGGCAAATGTGCGGGGGATAAAAGGGAGAATAGCCGAGATTGTTTTGTTAAAGAGTGTCATTTATTTTTGAATACAAATTTACCCGATGAGTATGGGAAGGACAATTGTTTTACTATATATTTAGATCCTGAATCTTTAACAAGTGACCAATTACCAAACTTTAGAAAAAAATCTTACACTGAAGAATGAAGATTTTGAGATTTAATTAAAAGATAATTATCTCAATTATTTGGTGTTTCTGAAGCGAATATTACACTGAAATTGGCTTGCAAAAGGCAAGTGAGGTCGGTAAATTTTCTTCCGTTTTAATCGTTTAATAAAACAAAAAAAATGTACCAGAATTTTGGCACGGCCTTCGTTTTTGTCCTACTTGGAATTGTCTTAGTAGCAGTTCCCCTTTTGCTGCAGCGAATTCTTTCTCCCCAAAATAGATCCCGCGAAAAGCTCACCACTTATGAGTGCGGAGAAGATGCCGAAGGGAGCGCATGGATTCAATTCAATATTCGATTTTATGTGATCGCGCTTATTTTCATCATTTTTGATGTGGAGGTTATATTCCTTTTTCCTTGGGCAGTAGTTTATAAAGAGTTAGGTCTCTTTGCTTTTGTGGAGATGATGATATTTCTCGCTATTCTTGCCGTAGGTTTAATTTATATCTGGCGTAAAGGTGATCTGGAATGGGTGAAGCTGTCCGTTCCATACGGTAGCGGTCGATACAGTAAGCTGAATGTTGCAGAGGATAAAGCCGAACCTATATTAGAGGAAACGGCTGTCTGATTGGCATCTGCTGTCGAAATGCACTTTAAGCAACTGGTAGAATATATCAATGAGCAGTTCCGCAAGGAATTCGTACAGACGGGCGAAGAGGCGCCGGCAGATCACATTTCCGTAGCAACTGCTGACTGGAAAGCCTTTGCCGAGTTTCTCAAGAATGACGAGCAGCTCTTCTTCGATGCCATGATGTGCATTACCGGAGTGGATTACGGTGAAGAAAGTGATCTCGGTGTCATCTACAACCTCCACTCTATGAAGCATAATCACAAGCTGGAAGTGCGGATTAACCTACCCCGTGAAAAGCCGGTTGTTCCATCTGTAGAACAGATCTGGCGGATTGCCGATTGGTTCGAGAGGGAGACATATGATATGTACGGAATAGAATTCCAAGGACATCGCGATCTTCGCCGGATTCTATTGCCTGAAGACTGGGAGGGATTTCCCCTCCGAAAAGACTACGAGTTCCCCACGACCTATCACGGCATTGAGGTCCCCAAAATGAAGGAAGGTTGGGAATGACTGATACTCTCGATCTGGAACTTGGCAGCGTTCAGGCCGAGGAGATGGTCCTCAACATGGGGCCTCAGCATCCCAGTACACACGGAGTACTCCGGCTGAAGGTTCGGACCGACGGCGAGATTGTTACCCGCATTACACCCTACATTGGTTATCTACATCGTTGTTTTGAGAAGCACTGCGAAAATGTCACCTACGAACAGGTGATTCCTTACACCGACCGGTGTGACTATATCGCTTCTATGAATAACAACTTTGGTTACGCCGTGGCTGTGGAGCAGCTCATGGATATTAAGGTCCCTGAGAAAGTGGAGCACATTCGGGTTATCGTAGCTGAACTGAACCGGATCGCCAGTCATCTGCTGGCCGTGGGTACGTTTGGTCTTGATGTAGGCGCTTTTACACCGTTCCTATACTGTTTCCGCGACCGGGAGCGGATTCTCGACCTTTTCGAAATGTTGTGCGGAGCCCGACTACTCTACAGCTACATATGGATAGGGGGTCTGTCACATGATCTCCCCGTGGGCTGGGTGGAGAAAACGTATGAATTTCTAGACTATTTTGAACCTCAGGTTGAAGAGTACAATAACCTTTTGACCTTCAACAAGATTTTCATTGAACGGACGGCTGACGTGGGCGTCCTCCCTCGCGAGGTGGCGATCAGTTATGGCGTTACCGGCCCAAATCTCCGTGGCTCAGGAGTAAAATGGGATTTGCGGAAAGACGATCCGTACAGTATCTACGACCGGTTTGAGTTCGATATTCCCATAGGGACCGGAGTCATGGGGACGGTAGGTGACTGTTGGGATCGCTATTATATTCGTATTCGTGAAATTGAGGAGAGCGCTAAGATTGTCAGGCAAGCACTGGAACAGTTGCCCAGAGACGGTGATGTTCATGAGGCATTGCCGAAGAAAATTCGTCCTCCAAAGGGTCACATTTATTCTCGGACAGAGACGCCGAGAGGTGATTTGGGGTACTACATTATCAGTGATGGTAAACCGATTCCTTACAGATTGAAAATGCGGTCACCGGCTTTTACTGCTTTGAGCTGCATAAATGAGATTTCACACGGATGGATGATATCTGACGTCTTTGCCATTCTGGGGAGTCTCGACATCGTACTGGGGGAGATTGACCGCTGATGGTAAATTACTTTTTAGATTTATTTGCAAATGTTTCTTGGCTGGCAGCAATGCCGTCAGGAACCCAGTTTGTTCTGGCGGCTCTTATGACGGGACTTCCCCTATTCCTCTTTGTGGCTGTAAATGCACTTATCGCAGTTTATGCTGAGCGGAAAATTTCGGCATTTATGCAGGACCGATTAGGTCCAATGGGGCAGGGTGTAGGCCTACACGCCGGGAAGTGGGGTCTGCTGCAAACTTTAGCTGATGCTCTTAAACTTATTTTAAAACAAGATATCATCCCTGCCTTGGCTGACAGAAAATTATTTATTTTAGCACCCTTTATTATTTTTATTGCAGCTTTCGTTGCCATTGCAGCAATGCCGTTTAATCAACATATCCTGGCTGCTGATTTCAACATAGGTGTCTTTTTCATACTTGCTGTTGGATCGGTGGGCGTCATCGGTATTATCATGGCTGGCTACAGTTCGAACAATAAATGGTCTCTCTACGGAGCCATGCGTTCAGCCGCACAGATCATTAGCTACGAAATTCCGGCAGCCCTTTCGATTCTAACGGTCATCATGCTGACTGGCAGTCTACAAATGCAGGAAATTATTAAGGCTCAAAGCGGTACCATCTGGGGTATCCTTCCCAATTGGTTTATCTTTAACAACCCTTTTACTTTTCTGGCATTTTTCCTATTCTTTATCTCAGGTGTAGCGGAAACAAACCGTACCCCGTTTGACCTCCCCGAAGCGGAGTCAGAACTGGTAGCTGGATTTCATACAGAGTATTCCGGTATGCGCTGGGCGTTTTTCTTCTTAAGTGAATATGCCAACGTGTTCATCGTTTCAGGTATCACCGCTGTTGCTTTTCTGGGTGGATGGCAAAGTCCCATTTCCGGTTACCTGGACGGACCGATCTGGGGATTAGTCTGGTTCTTCGGAAAAGTCAGTTTCCTGATTTTGGTGATGATGTGGTTCCGCTGGACTTTCCCGCGGCTGAGGACAGATCAACTTATGAGGATGGGTTGGAAGTATTTCCTGCCGGCATCTCTCGTAAACATTCTGGGTGTAGGTTTATGGGACTTAGTTGTGAATTAGGATAAGGATGAGAAAATACTTCTCTAACATTTGGCTTACCATCACCACGCTGCTTACAGGCATGAGGGTGACACTGGGCCATGTGCTTCGAATCCGAAAAGGGTTTGTAACACTCCAGTATCCCGTGGAGAGATGGCCCCGTCCGGAGCGAAACATCGGTTTCAGTGAAGACAGCTATAACGTTATACGCTCCCGTCTTACCGTAGATATGGATGACTGTATCGGCTGCCTGAAATGCGAGCGGGCCTGTCCCGTGTCGTGCATTAAGATTGAGACTGAGAAAGTGGAAAAGGGGGAGGATATTCTTGAAGCGAATCATCGGGGAGTCACTTCCCAAGGAACACAGAAACGCCTTCTTGTTACCCGTTTTGACATAGACATGACAGAGTGCTGTTATTGCAACTTATGTACTTACCCGTGTCCGGAAGAGTGCATTTTTATGACGGGGGGCCCAAATTCTGATAAACACGGTTTAGATTACGAGTTTTCAGAGTATGATCGAAATGATATGATCTTCCGCTTCGCTAAAGTACCGGAAGATATTGTTGCTTCTTACAAAGATAAGAAAGTGAAAGTGGAAACATCCGGGACCGAAGCAGACGAGGGCGCTGAATCGTGAGTTTCTCTGATCTGACATTCTTCCTTATTGTAGCATTAACCATCGGTTCTGCACTCTATGTAGTGACTTCTCAGCGACTCGTTTATTCGGCTATGGCGCTCTTTTTCACACTTCTTGGTTTAGCCGGTTTGTATGTCTTTTTGATGGCTGATTTCATAGCCGGTACTCAGGTTATTATTTATGTAGGAGGAATCCTCGTATTACTCGTTTTTGGTATTATGCTAACGCACAGGATTTCCGATATTCGTTTATCCCATACCAGCATGCAGCGAGGTGTGGGCGGAGTTGTAGTGCTATTAATTTTCGTCGGTCTTTACCGAATGATTACCTCAGCACCGTGGTATCTGGAAGCTGCTCCAGCTCCGGAAAGTACTGTGAAAATTATCGGAACGTTGTTGATGATTGACTATCTGCTGCCGTTTGAAGTGGCGTCAGTTTTATTGTTAGCAGCACTGATAGGCGCAGCAATGTTATCGCGGAAGAGCGAATCATGAACGATCTAAATACTTATTTAACTATTGGTGCTATTCTTTTCAGTCTTGGACTGTACGGTGTTATCACTCGGCGAAATGGTGTAGCCGTTCTCATGGGAGTTGAGCTGATTCTGAATTCTGCCAATGTCAACTTCATCGCCTTTGCCCGCTTCGGGGGTATGAACCTCTCAGGACATATTTTTGCTTTGTTCGTCATCATCATGGCTGCAGCCGAGGCAGCAGTGGCTCTGGCGATTATTATCAACCTCTACAACAAATTCGGCACTTTAAATGTGGACGACGCCAGGATTTTAAAGCAATGATAACATACGCACCTTATTTCCTGTTGCTCCCGTTGGCGGCTTTTGTCATCCAGATATTCTTTGGCAAGCGACTCCCGCGGAAGGGTGATTGGGTGTCCATTTCCGCCGTAGGTATCACACTCTGTCTGGCTATTGCCATGTTCGTTATGATGCTTTTCCTTTATAAGCCCGGTATGAAGGAAGAGTTGACTTGGGAGTGGTTCAATCTGGGACAATTGAGTGTAAAGATAGGTGTTCTCATAGATAATGTTACCGTCATCATGCTCTTGGTGGTATCACTCGTCTCTGGACTTGTGCATCTATATTCTGTCGGCTATATGAAAGACGATCCTCGATATTCCCGTTATTTCGGATATCTCTCGCTGTTTACCTTTTCCATGAACGGAATTGTCCTCTCAAATAATCTGCTTTCCATCTATATGTTCTGGGAACTTGTGGGGCTCAGTTCTTATCTCCTTATCGGTTTCTGGTTTGAGAAGGACTCAGCCGCTGATGCCAGCAAGAAAGCTTTTCTGGTGAATAGAGTCGGTGATATCGGCATGTTCATAGGTATCATGCTTTTCTTTACCGCAACGGGATCGTTTCTTTTCTCTGATATTTTTGATGGTGTCGCCGCCGGCGCTTTACCACTCCCCGCATTGACAATTGCAGGTCTTTGTCTTTTTGCCGGTGCGATTGGTAAGTCGGCACAAGTTCCGCTCCATGTCTGGCTGCCGGACGCCATGGAAGGACCTACGCCTGTGAGCGCTCTCATCCATGCGGCAACCATGGTAGCTGCCGGTGTCTACTTAACCTTTAGGATGTTTCCGCTATTTACGCCTGTAGCGCTGACTATAATTGCCTACGTAGGCGGTATAACGGCAATCTTCGCTGCTGTTATCGCTGTTACTCAGAACGACATCAAGCGGGTGCTGGCCTATTCCACAGTAAGCCAGCTCGGGTACATGATAATGGCAATTGGAACTGGTGCTTACGTTGCAGGCTTCTTCCATCTGACTACTCACGCCGCTTTCAAAGCTGCCCTATTTCTTTGCAGCGGAAGTGTGATTCACGCAATGCATCATGCGTACCATAAGCTGGGAGATCACGATTCAGATCCGCAGGATATGCGAAATATGGGCGGGATGAAGGACAGAATGAAAATTACTTTCATGACCATGCTCATTGCCACCGTAGCCCTATCGGGAGTACCGTTTATGTCCGGATTCCTTTCCAAAGACGCCATTTTAGCGGGGACACTTTCATACGCTTTGCACCATCCAGAGCATTTCCTTCTTCCAGTGTTTGGATTTGGAGCTGCGTTGTTAACAGCTTTCTACATGTTTAGACTGATCTTCATGACATTCTATGGCAAACCGGCGAAACAAGAAGTGCTTGACAATATTCATGAATCGCCGGCAACCATGACCACTCCGTTAATAGTATTAGCGACTCTATCGATCTTCATTGTTTATACGCTTCCTTATATAAATCCATTTTCTGACCACGGCTGGTTCACGGATTTGATAGTGGCGACAAATTCTGTAGTACCTCAGTATGTGAATCCTTCCGCGCATGAAATTGCTGAGGGGATACATCACGCTCATCTGCCGGCTATGATTATTTCGGTCATCGTTGCGTTCACTGGCATTGCATTAGCAGTGATTATCTATCTGAAAAAGAAGCTATCCGCGGAGAAGCTGGCAAAGAGTTTGGCGCTTCCATACAAACTATCTTTTAATAAATTTTTTGTAGATGAGATATACAGTCGATTGCTAATAAATCCGACCATTAAACTGGCCAAGGCTATAGGCTTCTTCGACTGGGAAATCTACGACAAATATTTTATCAACGGTTTTGGTCGTGTAACGGATCGTCTCTCCCGATTCATTGGGATCAATTTGGACTACGATGTATTGGATCAGCAGATTGTAGACGGTGTAGGGAAGTCCACCCGGTTCTTTGGAGGTACTCTTAAATTTATTCAAACTGGAAAGATCCAGAATTATCTAGTCTGGGTGCTAGGCGGAATTATTATCATTTTCATCATACAAGCTATGTAGGGAAGAAAGGAACTGCTTAATATGGATTCGAATATTCTAAGTTGGTTGATTTGGCTGCCTGTGATAGGCGCGGGTCTTATCATCTTTGTACCGAGAGACAAAGGTGATACCATGAAATGGATTGCTGCTGCTGCAACTGCATTGCAGCTTATCTTCGCTGTTCTATTGTGGACACGGTTTGACAGCTCTCATGTAGGATTTCAGTTTCAGGAAAAGATGAGCTGGATTCCCTCATTTAACATCCAGTACTATCTGGGGGTTGATGGTTTAAGTCTTCCCATGGTATTGCTTACGGCGCTGTTGTCCTTTATCTGCATATTCGTAAGCTGGAAGATCGATAAGGCTCCCAAAGGATATTTCGCTCTATTCCTTCTCTTGGATGCCGGAATGATGGGTGTTTTCCTTTCTCTCGATTTCTTTCTTTTCTATGTATTCTGGGAAGTGATGCTGTTGCCTATGTATTTCCTCATCGGAATGTGGGGCGGACCTCAGCGGGAATATGCTGCCATAAAGTTCTTTTTATATACTCTGGCTGGATCAGTGCTGATGTTTATTGCTATTCTTGCACTCTACTTCACCTGCGGGCATACATTTGACATGACTGTCTTGATGGCTCAAGCCAATGACGGATTGGGCTCTATGACTTGGTGGGGTTTCAATGCACTTAAAGTTGTCTGGATATTGCTTTTTATCGCTTTTGCCATTAAGGTACCAGTTTTCCCGTTCCATACATGGCTCCCTTTGGCTCATGTTGAAGCGCCTACCGCCGTTTCCGTGATTCTGGCTGGAGTCCTGCTTAAAATGGGTACCTATGGTATCCTTCGTATCAGCTACCCCATGCTGCCGGATGGTGCGATATGGTTTGCAGGTGCGTTGGCAATCTTGGCAGTTATCAATATCATTTGGGGTTCCTTGTGTGCGCTGGCTCAGACTGACTTGAAGAAGATGGTGGCTTACTCCAGTGTGAGTCATATGGGATATGTATTGCTCGGAATGGCAGCAGTTGTTGCTGCGGGAGAAAAGAATGGCGGTAATGTATTGGCTGCAGAAGCGGGAATGAATGGTGCCGTCCTTCAGATGTTTAATCACGGTACAATTACAGCCATGTTGTTTATCTTAGTGGGTGTTATTTACGATAGGGCTCACCATAGAAATATAGACGGATTCGGAGGTCTTGGTGCTCGGATGCCGGTTTATACTGGTGTTGTAGCGCTGGCATTTTTTGCCGGTCTAGGTCTCCCGGGTCTTTCCGGATTTATCAGCGAAGCCATGTGTTTCATCGGAGCATTCCCTGTCTTTAAGACAATCGTAATCATTTCGACTCTCGGTATTCTTCTAAACGCTGCCTATTTCCTTTGGGCTTTTCAACGGATGTTCCTTGGAAAGTTAAACGAGAAGTATGTCGATCTTCCTGAAATCAATAAGCGTGAGTTGTTTACACTGATTCCTTTAGCTGTGTTAGTGATTTTATTGGGAATTTACCCCGCGCCTGTCCTAGATGTCATGAAAGTGACTATGGGGAATTTGATTCATATTATACAGCAGAGTTCACTCTTGTCGGCATTTTAATTCTAGATAATGGACAATTTTCAGAGTATTAAACTGTTCATTCCTGAGCTTGTACTCGTGGGTACAATGTTGATTGGGATAATCGCAGATCTCTTCTACCAGCGTGAGCAATCGTTCCGGGTAGGATTTTGGGTTATTGCAGGACTTGCGATTGCAGCATTGGCTCTTTTTCTGACCCCTGCGGGTGAATCGATTACTCTATTTATGGGGACTATTGTCATAGATCCCTTTGCACGAATGTTCAAGTTTGTTTTTCTTCTCGCTACGACTGTGATAATTCTGATTTCTCTGAAAACAGATGAATTAAAGTCCGTGAGAACGGGTGAGTATTATGTGCTTATTACCGCAATGACATTGGGAATGTTCCTCATGGCGTCTAGCGTTGATCTGATTATGATTTACCTTTCCATTGAAGTGGTCAGCATCGTTTCATTTATCCTGGCGGGATATCTGAAAACTCAAGTTCGCTCTACTGAGGCATCCTTGAAATATGTTATATATGGTGCTTTTTCATCGGGCATAATGCTCTACGGTTTTTCGCTCCTTTTTGGTCTTACCGGCACAACCAAACTTTTTGAGATTAGAGAAAGTCTAGCCGTTCTAAATGGAGGAACGCTAACTCTGACGGTTGCCATCGTAATGATAACGGCCGGCTTCGGTTACAAGATTTCAGCTGTCCCGTTCCACTTTTGGACACCTGATGTCTACGAAGGGGCTCCAACACCCATAACAGCCTTGTTGTCAGTAGGACCCAAAGCAGCTGGTTTTGCTCTACTCATTCGTGTATTCAATACTTTGTTCAGTGGGACTGATGTTTTTGCAGCTTCTGTCTGGCAATCACTGGAAGGACTTCCCTGGCAGGAAGTGATGGCTGGTTTAGCTGCTATTACGATGACATTAGGTAACGTGCTCGCTATTCAGCAGTCCAATGTTAAGCGACTGCTAGCTTATTCCAGCATTGCTCACGCAGGATACATTCTTATGGGTATTCCGGTACTATCTCAGAGTGGCATCTACGCTGTGATGTTTTATGTAGTAGTTTATCTCTTTATGCAGTTGGGAGCATTTTTTGTGGTGATTTCAATAAAAAATAAATTTGGCACCGAAGATATTGAGGAGTATGGAGGACTGGGTTTCAAGGCACCTTACCTCGGCGTAACAATGGCTATTTTCCTCTTTTCCTTAACCGGTCTGCCGCCTACTGCTGGCTTCATCGGTAAGTTCTATCTTTTCTCAGCGGTGATAGAAGCCAAAATGTATTGGCTCGCTATCGTGGGTGCCCTTAACAGTGTTATCTCGCTTTATTATTATATGCGAATTGTTAAGATGATGTACCTTCAGGGAGAGCGAGAAGCTGAGCTCTATCTTCCTCCGAGATTTCAGACTTCTCTATTGGCGGCACTAGCTGTTCCAACTGTTATTTTTGGTGTTTATTGGACTCCCATTGCGGATTGGATTCGCAATTCCTTGGTCTTCTTCCTGCCGTAAGCGTAAATTCGCCTGTACCGACGAGAGAATCTCACCGCATGATGCGGTTTCCGTCTGTTGTTACTACGGTAAACAGGGAAGATGATGCTGGAAAATTATACTCCACTACTTTTGGTTTTTATGCTGGCGGCAGGATTTGCTTTTTTGCTGTTGACATTATCGCATCTGCTCGGACCCAAAGTAAAATCAGCAGTTAAACTGTCTGCATATGAATCGGGTGTAGATCCTATCGGACCAGCCCGTGTCAGAATATCCATTAAGTACTTCCTGATCGCTCTCTTATTCGTCATCTTTGACATTGAGATAGTCTTTCTTTTCCCGTGGGCTGTTATTTTTAAGGATTTTGTGCAATCAGGATCTTTCATCTTTATTGAGATGCTGGTCTTTATGTTAATTCTTCTCTTCGGACTCGTGTTTGTCTGGAAAAAAGGAGCTTTAGATTGGGATTAATCAAAGATACAAAGTCTAATATTCTTACAACAACAGTCGAAGCGGCTGTTAACTGGGGTCGCAAAAACTCCCTCTGGCCAATGCCGTTTGGAACTGCCTGCTGCGGAATCGAATTGATGGCGGTGCTGGCGTCCCGTTCCGATATTGCCAGATTCGGAGCAGAGGCGATTCGCTTCTCGCCACGACAGTCAGATCTCCTGCTTGTTGCCGGACGTATCACCATCAAGATGATGCCGGTTTTACAGCGTATCTACGAGCAGATGCCGGAGCCTAAATGGGTCATCTCCATGGGCGCCTGCGCCTCCAGCGGCGGCGTTTTTGATACCTACAGCGTTATCCAGGGTGTAGACCAATTTATCCCTGTGGATGTCTATGTCCCGGGATGTCCGCCCCGCCCGGAAGGACTGATCGATGGTCTAATCAAGATTCAGAAACTGGTAGAGAAGGACACTTTCTCTAATTACTCCAAGCGGAAATAGATTGATGGATCTTTCTGATTTAACAACACGTTTGCAGGAAAAATTTCCGGACACCGTTCTAGAAGTTGCTGAAGAAAGTGACGAGGTAACTCTCCAGTTAAAAGGATCTTCAATTTTGGAGATTCTTTCCTTCCTCAAGGCAGATGGGTTCAACTTTCTGGCGGACTTGACGGCAGTTGATAATTTGACATTGGGAGGAAACGAGAGGTTCACCGTTGTCTATCATTTACTATCACACGAGCGTGTTGAGCGAATAGTAGTCAAGGCGCATGTCTCTGAGGAGAAGCCATTATTACCGTCAGTGGAATCTTTGTGGAAGACAGCCGATTGGCAGGAGCGGGAAGTGTATGATCTGTTCGGGATTGAATTCGAAAGCCACCCAAACCTGATCCGCATCATGAATCCCGATGAGTTCAATGGTTACCCACTGAGGAAGGACTTTCCTCGGCAAGGACGAGGTGAGCGGAAAGATTTTCCGATTGTGGAGCGAATGACGAGAGGCGACAGAGAATGAATCCTCAAGTAAATGTTCAACCGCTGGAAACTGAGAAAATGATACTCAACTTCGGACCTTCCCATCCGGCGACACACGGAACACTTAGAGTGATTATGGAGCTGGATGGCGAAACAGTGGTGAAGGCGACGCCGGAGATCGGCTACCTCCATTCGGGATTCGAAAAACTTGGTGAGGATCTGGATTACAATCAGTACGTGACGATCACCGATCGAATGAATTATCTCTCGCCGATTTGTAATAACGTGGCGTATGCCCTTTCTGCCGAGAAGCTCATGGATATCGAAGTGCCGAAACGGGCCCGATACATTCGACTGTTGATGTGCGAACTGAGCCGTATTGCTGATCATTTTTTAAGCGTCGGTATGCAGGCGGTAGATCTAGGGGCATTCACGGTTTTTCTCTACGGATTTCGCCTGCGAGAAGATATTTACGACCTCTTTGAGATTGCTACAGGCACTCGCCTCACCACCAGCTACACTCGCGTAGGTGGACTCATGAGGGACCTTCCAGACGGTTTCGAAACTGCTGTACTTGATGTACTGGAGGAAGCAGGGAAAGTAGCAGATGAGATCGAGACACTCCTGAATCATAACCGAATCTTCCAAAAGCGGACGAAAGGAGTGGGTGTGATCAGTAAAGAAGATGCCAATTCCTACGGTATTTCCGGACCTGCGGCAAGGGCTGCGGGAATTGACTGGGATCTGCGAATTAAGGAGCCGTACTCTGACTATGAGGAATTCGACTTCGATGTGGTGATTGGCGTAAATGGTGATGTGTTCGACCGGTACCTTGTGCGGATGGAAGAGATTCGGCAGAGCGTAAAGATTTGCCGGCAGGTGCTGGATAAAATGCCGGAGGGTGAGATAAACATTGATGCAGATTCCAAATTTATTCTACCGCCTAAGGACGACGTATATGATTCGATCGAAGGTTTGATTTACCACTTTGAGCAAATCATGCCTAACCGCGGGATGACTCCACCCAAAGGAGAGGCATACGTAGCTACTGAATCGCCGAATGGTGAATTAGGCTACTACATTGTCAGCGACGGTTCCCGAACTCCCTATCGCGTTCGCACCCGACCGCCGTCTCTTATGAACTACTCTATCTTTTCCAAGATCATGACCGGTAGAATGATATCAGATGCCGTGGCAATACTGGGTAGTTTAAACATTATTGCGGGGGAGCTTGACCGATGACCGGTGCTAATTCCAAATTCAAGTTCTTGCAGTTAGATATGGTTGATAACGTTCTTTCGCAGTATCCGGATAAGCGATCGGCGGTCTTGCCGCTGCTGCATCTGGCTCAGAGTCAAGAAGGATACATATCTGCAGGTGTACTTGAGACAATTGCTAATATTGTTGCAGTAACTTCGGCTGAAATAGCTAGTACAGTCTCCTTCTACACAATGTTCAATACCGAGCCGCTGGGAAAATACAATTTGCAGGTGTGCCAGACGCTCTCTTGCAGTTTGAACGGAGCCGATGAACTGGTGGATCACATTTGTAATGAGTATAAAATTGCCCCAGGTGAAACCACTGAGGACGATAGATTCACATTGATGAAAGTTGAGTGTCTCGGCTCGTGTGGAACTGCCCCAGTGGTACAGATTAACAACGATTACCACGAAGGGGTTACGGTAGAATTTCTGGACAAACTTCTGGACAGTTTGGAATGAGTGATTTTAAGCCGGTCCTGACAGAACACATCCACGCGGAGAATTCTCACACGCTCGAATTCTACCGCTCTGTAGGTGGCTACTCGGCACTGGAGAAAGTATTGAAGTCAATGTCTTCCGATGAAGTCATTGAAGAGGTAAAGATATCTAATTTACGCGGGCGAGGCGGTGCCGGATTCCCCGCCGGGGTGAAGTGGGGTTTCATCCCTAAAGATGGCGATAAACCCAAGTATCTTATCTGTAATGCTGACGAGAGTGAGCCCGGTACGTTCAAAGACCGGCTGCTTATGAACAAGGTGCCTCATCAAATGCTCGAAGGGATTATTATTGCGTCGTACGCCATCCAGGCACATCTAGCGTTTATCTACATTCGCGGCGAGTTTTACGAAGAGTATTTAGTTCTGGAGCAGATGATAACTGAGGCAAAGACGGCAGGGCTGCTTGGCAAAAACATTTTAGACTCAGGCTACGATCTGGAAGTAGTCATCCACCGCGGAGCAGGCGCTTATATCTGCGGAGAAGAGACGGGATTACTGGAATCGCTGGAAGGGAAGCGAGGGTGGCCACGCATAAAGCCGCCGTTCCCAGCTGTGGAAGGGTATCTGAAATCACCTACTATTGTCAACAACGTGGAGACTCTGGCAAACGTGCCTCACATTTTCAACCGTGGGATAGATTGGTTTCGATCCATTGGCCCCGCGGACGGACCCGGACCTAAGTTGTATTGCATCTCCGGTCGAGTGAAGAAGCCGGGAGTTTATGAAGAGGCTATGGGCATTCCGTTGAAAGAATTGATTTATGATCGTGCCGGCGGGATTACGGACGACCGAGAGCTGAAGGCCGTTTTCCCCGGCGGTTCATCTGCGCCGATCCTGACAGCGGAAGAGGCGGAAAATTTGAACATGGACTATACTTCTGTTTCCAAAGCTAACTCCATGCTGGGTTCCGCCGGAATAATCGTCATGGATGAGACTGTAGACATGGTGAAAGCGTGCCTCAACATCGCTCGGTTCTACGCCCACGAATCTTGCGGACAATGTACACCTTGCCGGGAAGGGACCACGTGGCTGGTAAAAATTCTGACTCGGCTTTACAATGGCTTCGGAACCCGCAGAGACATTGAGATGCTTCTGGAGATTACAGAAAACATTGGCGGATTGGCGGATTTTTCCCTGGGAAGCTTCGGCAAGACTATCTGTCCATTCGGCGAAGCAGTAGCGTGGCCGGTGCGAAGTTTCGTAGAAAAATTTAAGAGTGAGTTTGTTGCCTGCGTAGAGCAGAGAGGAGCTGTAGTCTGATGCCCCTTTTAAAGATTGATGATCGCGAAATTGAAGTAGCCGCCGGGACAACTGTCCTGGATGCTGCTCTTGCTGACGGCATAGAGATCCCCTATTACTGCTACCATCCCGCTCTGGAGATTGTAGGCAGCTGCCGGATGTGTATGGTGGAAGTGGAAGGAATGCCTAAGCTTCAAGTGTCGTGCAATACCCGGGTTGGGAATGCTCCACCTGATAAAAAAGTGGATGGCAAGTACGACATGGTTGTTCATACAAAGACGGATACGGTTAAGAAAGAGAGAGAGCATACACTGGAGTTTCTGCTCCTCAACCATCCGCTGGATTGCCCGGTCTGTGATCAGGCCGGCGAGTGTTTACTTCAGGACTACTCTTTCCGCTACGGTCAGGCTCACAGCCGGTTTGAAGAAGAGAAGCGTGTCCGTCCGGTTGAGGATCTGGGGGCCGGAGTGGTCATCAATCAGAACCGGTGTATTATGTGTACTCGATGTACCCGCTTTACAACAGAAATTTCCGGAACTGGTGAGTTATTTGTTCAACAGCGTGGATACCATTCGAAGATATCTATTCTTGAGGATAAGCCGCTGGATAATCTTCTCGCCGGAAACGTCACCGATATCTGTCCGGTGGGAGCGCTGCTAAGCAAGGATTACATTCATCGCAACCGCATCTGGAATCTGGACCGCCAACCGTCCGTCTGCCAGGACTGCAGCGTAGGCTGCAATGTGGACATCTACCACCAGAACGGTGAAGTTTTCCGTATCTCTGCCCGGGAGAATCTTGAGGTTAACGGTTATTTCATTTGTGATATAGGCCGCTACAGCTATCACAATTATGAGTCTATCGAGCGGGTGACATCGCCCATGATTCGCAGAGGTGAGGTATGGCAGGAGATAAGCTGGGAAGGAGCTCTCAAGGAAATCTTTGAACGGTTGGGCCGGAAGAAGGAGGGTGAAAGAAATCGGGTGGCCGGTATCGCTTCGCCATTTCATACCAGCGAAACCAATTTTATGTTTGCCCGGTTGATGCAGAATGTTTTTAAAGATCGAGCCGTCATGGGGACTCTTCCTCTTCCCAAAGAAGATGAAATTAAGTTCCCCGCCGGTTTTCGTATCAGCGGCGATCGTTCACCCAATAGGCGGGGAATGGCGGAAGTGAGCTCCAACCTTTCTGACGACATCTTTAGCGAGATTAAGAAGCAGAAGATTAAACTCATGTATGCCCTCGATGACGGTGTGAACCGCGAGCTGTCACAAGAGTGGAAAGACCTCCTCCGCAATCTGGACTTCATCGTAGTACAGACTTACGCCATGACGCCTTTGGCCGAGCAGGCTCATCTTCTGCTACCGGCAGCCGCTCCGCTGGAGAGAGAAGGGACGCTTATGAATGACAAGGGGAGAATCCAATGGCTACGACCGTCATTGCCGATCCTGGGCTCTAGCAGGCCGGATTGGGGAATTATCATGGAAGTGATGAACACCATAGGGAAGCGCGAGCTCGATTACAGTCACGTTAGCGAAGTGCTGGAAGAAATGAGCGAGCGGATTCCGGCCTACAAAGGCTTTACATTATTTAAGCTAGGCGAGCTCGGGATGAGCTCCAACGTACAGGTGAAGAAAAGCTGATGGACGGCTTAACAATCACTGTAATGATTGTAAAAGTGCTGATTGTCTTCGGCGCCGTAATGACTGCTGTAATGGCCATGACCTTGGCTGAACGGAGGGTGTCGGCTTTCATGCAGGACCGGCTCGGACCGAACCGTGTGGGACCCAAAGGAATGCTCCAGCCCATCGCAGATGGTATCAAGTTCCTCATGAAGGAAGAGATCATTCCTTCAGCCGCAGTGAAACCCATTTTCATACTGGCTCCCGCCATGTTGATTATCCCGGCTCTGATGACTTTTGCTGTCATACCGTTCGGCCAGACCGTTACACTGTTTGGGAAGCAAGTCGCCTTACAAGTCGCGAACGTAAACATTGGGATTCTTTACATATTCGCGCTCACCAGTGTGGGCGTGTACGGCTTGGTTCTGGCGGGATGGTCGTCCAACAGTAAATACCCGCTCCTGGGCGGTTTGCGCTCTTCAGCTCAGCTTATCAGTTATGAGTTAGCCATGGGATTGGCGGCGGTGAGCGTCATCATGATGGCCGGTTCGCTGGAGTTGAACGACATTGTAGCAGCTCAACAGGGAGAGCTTTTCTCGTGGAACATCTTCCGGCAGCCGCTGGCGTTCCTCATCTTTTTAATAGCAGTCTTTGCAGAGACTAACAGGCTCCCATTCGACATGACAGAAGCGGAACAGGAGCTGGTGGGCGGCTACCATACAGAATACAGCAGCATGAAATTCAGTATGTTTTTCTTAGCGGAGTACGCCAACATGGTGACCGCGGCGGCCTTAACGGTGACGCTCTTTTTTGGCGGATGGGATGTTCCGCTGGTTAATGAAGCGACTCTTGGAATTTTCGGAGGAATTATCTCCGTATTGGCATTTGTGGTTAAGACGGCGTTCTTCCTTTTTCTCTTTATCTGGGTGCGGTGGACCTTCCCGCGCTTCCGATATGATCAACTCATGAAGCTCGGATGGAAAGTGCTACTGCCGCTGGCATTGCTGAACATTATCATCACCGGTGCAATCATGACATTGTCAGCATAAAATGGCGACAATAGTAAAATCTTACGAACCGACTTTCTGGGACCGCCTCTATATTCCGGCACTCATCAAGGGATTGATGGTGACTTTCCGGCACCTTTTCAAGAAGAAGGTAACTGTTCAATATCCCGATGAAAAGCATGTACCGCCGGAGGGCTACAGAGGCCTCCATCGTCTGAACAAATTTGATGACGGTCGTATCAAGTGTGTCGCCTGCGAGATGTGTGCGGCAGCGTGCCCGTCTCATTGTATACACATTGTTCCTGATGCATCGCCCTGGGAGGAAGGGAATGAACGCTACCCGGTACGATTCGACATTGACCTCCTCCGTTGCATTTTCTGCGGCTTTTGCGAAGAGGCCTGCCCGGAAGAGGCAATCGAGTTGACGGAGATTTACGATTTTGCAGACTACACCAGGGAATCGTTCTGGATTGATAAGGATGGTCTGCTGGAAGTGTATGAAATGACGAAAGATGGAAACTACTACTTAAGCGAAAAAGAAGATGCTTCCTAGCACACTATTTTACATCGCCGCAGTCGTCATGCTCGCCTCTGCTTTAGCTGTAGTCTTAAGTCGTAATGCGGTATACAGCGCTATTCTGCTGGTACTGACATTCTTTTCCCTTGCCGTCATGTACCTTCTTCTGGAAGCGTATTTTCTAGCGGTGGTAGAGGTACTGGTCTATGCCGGTGCCATCATGGTGCTTTTCCTGTTCGTAATCATGCTGCTGAACACGACTCGAGAGGAGGCACTGCCCAAACTTATGCAGCTGCAGAGGGCGGCATCGCTTTTCCTGATCGTCATCTTCATCTTTGGAATACTGCTGTTGATTATGGGCGGTACAACTGAACTCCATCAAGCTGACGGAATATTCACTTCAGGCTCAGCCAGAGCACTGGGAACTGCCTTGTTTACTGACTATCTCCTGCCGTTCGAGGTGGCATCTCTTTTATTGCTGGTGGCTCTCATCGGAACGGTCTATCTGGCCAAAAGGAAAGTGTAATGGTTGTCCCACTTGAACATGTGATTATTCTTAGCGGCATCCTCTTTGCCATTGGCGTTCTGGGCGTTCTTTTCCGGCGGAATGCTCTGGTGATTTTCATGTCCATTGAGCTCATGCTGAATGCTGTTAACCTTGCGCTGGTGGGCTTTTCTCGCTATTACAATAGTGTGGATGGGCAGGTCTTCGTCTTTCTGGTAATGACGCTGGCAGCAGCGGAAGTGGCTGTGGGACTGGCAATCATCGTGGCCCTATTCCGCAATAAGCAGACTGTAAACGTTGACGAAATCAACCTCATGAAAGGGTAGGATGGAAAGCGTACTCTGGCTCATCCCGTTCCTCCCGTTCGCCGGTTTTCTGCTGAATGGACTCCTTGGCAAGAAGCTGAGCGAATCGCTTTCCGGATTGATTGCCTCCGCAACGATTGGCGCCAGTTTTGTCTTGGGTTTGCTGAGCTTTAACGCCTATCTGGAAAATCACGAGCCGCTTCATCAGGTGATGTTTACGTGGCTGCCGCTCGGTTCCTTCGATGTCTCCGTCGCTTATACACTAGATGCTCTCTCGCTGGTGATGGTGCTGGTGGTCACGGGAGTGGGATTTCTGATACACGTTTACTCTATCGGCTATATGAAAGGCGACTCCGGCATCCAGCGCTACTTCGCTTATCTGAATCTCTTCACATTCATGATGCTTAATCTCGTCATGGCGGATAATCTGCTGCTCCTCTTCCTGGGGTGGGAAGGTGTGGGGCTCTGCTCTTATCTGCTCATCGGTTTCTGGTTCGAAGACCCTACCAAAGCGGCGGCGGGGAAGAAGGCGTTCGTGGTAAACAGGATTGGCGATTTCGGCTTCCTCCTTGGGATGATTCTCATCCTGACCAACTTGGGTTCACTCAACTTTGGAGATATTCTTCATCCGGAGCAGCTAAGTTCTCTCGAAGCCGGACTTGTGACAACCATCGCGCTCCTCCTCTTTCTGGGTGCCGCCGGAAAGTCCGCCCAAATTCCGCTCTACGTCTGGCTGCCGGATGCCATGGCCGGTCCAACGCCGGTGAGCGCTCTCATCCATGCGGCGACAATGGTGACGGCGGGAGTCTATCTTGTGGCCCGCATGGGTGCTCTATTTGCACTTTCGGCGACTGCTCTCTCAGTGGTAGCTGTGGTTGGAGTGATGACTGCCTTTTTCGCCGCCACCATGGCAATCCATGAGAACGACATTAAGAAAGTGCTGGCGTATTCCACTATCAGTCAGCTTGGGTACATGTTCGCAGCAGCCGGCGTGGGAGCTTACGGTGCCGCCATCTTCCACCTCATGACTCACGCCTTCTTCAAAGGGCTCCTTTTCCTTGGCGCCGGAAGCGTCATTCACGGCATGAGCGGGGAGCAGGACATGCGGCGAATGGGCGGCCTGAAGATTAAGATGCCGAAAACGTATTGGACTATGCTGGCAGGTGTGGCAGCCATCTCAGGACTGCCGATTCTTTCCGGTTTCTTCTCGAAAGACGAAATTCTGTGGCTCACTTACAGTTCTGAAAGTGGTGGTGATTTCATCTTTATCGTGGGACTTCTTACCGCACTTATGACAGCGTTCTACATGTTCCGCCTCTTCTTTCTCACGTTCCACGGTGACAGTCGCTGGCCACAAAATGTTACTCCTCATGAATCACCGACGGTGATGACAGTACCGCTCATTGTTCTGGCTGTTCTTTCAGTAACGGGTGGCTGGATTGGCATCCCCGAGATTCTGGGAGGTGGGAACAGCTTCCGCCATTTTCTTTCAGACGCCGTCAACGATGTAGTGGGGCACCATCCGCCTGGATTACTCCTCTCTGAGATTTCTGCCATGGTTCTTTCCATCGCCGGCGCACTGGCGGGACTCTATTTTGCCTTTCGGCGATACGGCACTGGAAAGCTGGATGAAGAGCCGAAGGGGTTGGTGCGCCTCGTGGCGAAGAAATACTACGTGGATGATCTTTATGATGCTGTCGTGGTGCAGCCCATCCGGCGCGGGAGTGAAAAAATCTGGCGCCGGTTTGATATCCGCGTTATTGATGGTATTGTGAACGGAGTGGGTTCATTGACGTTGAGAGTGAGTAGCTTCATCCGCCGTGCTCAGACCGGCGTGATCCAGAACTACGCTTCTGTTATTTTCCTGGGCGTCATTCTCATTATCTTCTACGTATATCTGAAATGAGCTGGCTGAACGAACATATTCTTACCGTCCTAATTCTGCTGCCGCTGGCCGGAGCCGGGCTTCTTCTGTCGGCTCGCTCTCGAAGAAATGAACTTCTCAAGCGAGGCGCACTTTTGATAACCGTACTGGAATTTCTTCTTTCGCTGATTTTGTTTATAGGCTTCGAACCGACGGCGAACTTCCAGTTTACCGAAAAAATTATGTGGATTCCGGCTTGGGGCATCAGCTACTCAGTCGGTGTAGACGGCATCTCCCTCTTCCTAATTCTACTGACTACGTTCCTTATGCCTATTGCTGTACTGGCTTCGTGGCGGTCGGTGGAGAAAAGTATCGCCGGTTTTATGGTGTCGCTTCTTGTTATGGAGAGTGCCATGGTGGGTGTTTTTTCAGTTCTCGACCTTTTCTTCTTCTACATTTTCTGGGAAGCCATGCTCATTCCCATGTACTTCCTCATCGGTATTTGGGGTTCAAAAAACAGAATTTACGCCGCCATTAAATTTGTTTTGTTCACCATGGTGGGATCCCTCTTGATGCTTGTGGGCATCCTCTATCTTTACAGTCAAACTACGGCGCAGCTGGGGGCAGCTTCCCTGGCCTACGAAGACATGAGCCGCCTGATTCTCTCGTCGGAGACTCACTGTTGGCTCTTCCTGGCTTTTGCCCTCAGCTTCGCCATCAAAATTCCACTCTTCCCTTTCCATACGTGGCTGCCTGATGCTCATACTGAAGCGCCCACAGCCGGTTCCATAATCCTTGCGGGAGTGTTGCTGAAGATGGGCGGGTACGGTTTTCTCCGCTTTTGCGTGCCGCTCTTCCCGCTGGGAATGGAGGAGTTTACCCCGCTGATTATTGTTCTGGCTGTGGTGGGGATTATTTACGGCGCACTCATGGCTCTGGTGCAGTCAGACGTGAAGCGGCTGGTGGCATATTCCAGCGTCAGCCATCTGGGCTTTGTGGTGCTTGGCATCTTTGCTCTCACATCGCGGAGTGTAACTGGCAGCGTCATCCAGATGGTGAACCATGGACTCGCTACGGGAGCGCTCTTTCTACTGGTGGGGATGCTTTACGAAAGACGCCATACGCGGATGATTGCCGATTTCGGCGGACTGGCTCGATCGCTCCCGAGATATTCTGTTGTATTCATGATTGTAGTATTGGCATCTGTGGGACTACCGGGACTTAATAGCTTCGTAGGCGAATTCCTCATACTGTCAGGGGCTTACGAGCCCTATCCGGTTGCGGTGGTAATCTCTGCTTTGGGGATTATCCTGGTGGCAGTCTATCTGCTCTGGATGGTGGAGCGCGTTTTCTTCGGACCTGTTAAAGAAGAAAACAGCGGATTAAAAGACCTCATCCACAGAGAGTGGCTGGCTATCGTTCCCATGATTGTATTGATGATTTGGCTGGGTATCTATCCCAAGCCATTTCTCGATAAAATAGAGCCGTCCGTGGATAAGCTGGTAAAAGATTACAAAACAGCATTGGTGGAGTTTGAGAATGCTCCCATAGAATTCAATGAAGAACGTTTTGAGGAGGTAACTGAATGAAAAGATTAATCCTGTTATTTCTGATTATTTCTATAATTCCTGCTCTCAGTTGGGCTGAGGACGATCAACATGAACCTCAAGTTGATCATCATAATCAAACTGAGGCAGAGGAAAGTGAACATCATTCACCCCTTCCCGGTGATGAGTTAGGATTGCCTTGGGCATTTCCTTTTGCAGGTATTCTTCTCTCCATAGCCATTTTCCCGCTGATAGCGCCAACTTTCTGGCATCACAACTTTGGAAAAGTGTCAGCTTTTTGGGCCCTTCTGCTGCTGATTCCTATGCTGATTAAGTTCAATGCAGGAATCGTCACTTTTGAGCTTTTACACACCATGTTATTGGAATTTTTCCCCTTCATTATTTTGCTGTTGGCTCTCTTTACAATTTCCGGTGGAATCCGCTTGACAGGTACTTTGGTCGGAACGCCTGTCTTAAATACAGGTCTCATTCTAATAGGTACTGTCCTGGCGAGTTGGATGGGAACCACCGGCGCCGCCATGCTGATGATTCGTCCTCTGTTGAGAGCAAATGCTCAGCGAAAGCATAAGGTTCACGTTGTTGTCTTTTTCATTTTTCTGGTGGCAAACATCGGTGGCTCACTCACACCGCTGGGAGATCCGCCGCTCTTTCTCGGCTTCCTGAAAGGGGTTGATTTCTTCTGGACCACCGGCACTATGTTTGTCCCCATGATGTTTGTAATAATGCTGGTGATCATCATTTTCTACCTTCTCGATTCCTATTACTACAAGAAAGAGGTGATTCCTGAACAAGTGATCTCTCCTGAGGAGAAAAAACTGGGGATCGAGGGTTCTTTTAATTTCCTCCTGCTTATTGGTGTCATCGCCTCTGTTCTACTCAGCGGATTCTGGAAATCTGGAACGATAATACCCATCTACCATTTGATGAACAATGGTCACGAATTCCATCTGAATATGGATCTTCAGAATCTAGCTCGAGATTTACTTTTATTGGCACTTACCTTCGCCAGTTGGAAGCTGACGCCCATGAAACTCCGTGAAGCCAATGACTTTTCTTGGTTTCCCATACAGGAAGTAGGCAAGCTGTTCGCAGGGATTTTTATTACAATTATTCCTGCCATCGCTATCCTGCGGGCTGGGGAAAGCGGAGCGTTAAAGAGTATTATCGAGTCGGTTTCGTCCGGTGGAAATCCGGTCAACTACATGTATTTCTGGGCTACAGGGATTCTATCAAGTTTCCTCGATAATGCGCCTACGTATCTAGTCTTTTTCAACACGGCAGGTGGTGATGCGGCTAAGCTCATGGGAGACATGCCCAATACACTGCTGGCGATTTCTGCTGGTGCCGTTTTCATGGGAGCCAATACCTACATCGGTAACGCTCCCAACTTCATGGTGAAGTCTATCGCCGAGCAAAGCGGAATCAAAATGCCGAGTTTTTTCGGCTACATGCTGAAATACTCCATCCCGGTTCTTATTCCAATCTTCATTTTGGTGTCACTTATTTTCTTTTGATAAGCACATGGACCTGAGTCAATACTTCACATCCGCTGATCTTGCAGGCATCGCTCCGGAGATTATCCTGACCATAGCGGCGCTGTTCGTCTTGACGCTGGAGATGGCGAGACTGAGCCGTCCGGGGATTATGCTCTTTGTGGCAGCTATGGGAATTGTTCTTGCCGGTGGTGCTTTAGCACAAGCAGGAGGTGAAGAGCGCGTTCTCTTTGGCGGGATGCTGCGATTGAACAGTTTTTCAATCTTCCTCGACTTCCTCTATTTAGCTGTGGGTTTGGCGACGCTGATTCTATCTCAAGGATATCTGGAAAAAAAGGGGAACGAAACACGGGGAGAATATCCAGCGCTAATTCTTTTCGCTGTCATCGGAATGATGCTTATGACGCAGGCCAATGATTTGGTGATGGTTTTCCTCGGGCTGGAGCTTCTTTCCCTGTCGCTCTACGTGTTAGTGGGATTCCTGCGCCACGATATCTACAGCAACGAGTCGGGACTGAAATACCTCCTACTAGGCGCATTCGCTACCGGGTTTTTCCTTTTCGGTGCGGCTTTGACCTACGGCGCCACAGGGACCACAAACTTCGACGGAATAGCTTCAGCCATCG
>JYMV01019004.1_pt1 | contig 46680 bp, 47 predicted proteins | sample 338911 | NCBI WGS metagenome assembly JYMV01 (sample SAMN03354496, study PRJNA234377) | hydrothermal vent metagenome | biome: Deep sea; feature: Hydrothermal plumes at the Eastern Lau Spreading Center, Western Pacific Ocean; material: Seawater | place: Tonga | collected 2009 | depth 2000 m m | reverse complement strand
TTGACGTGCGTTTCCGTTGGTTCAGTGTCCTCTATCTTGATCACGGTATCGGATCCAGACGGGACTGGTGCGCCGGTCATGGAATCGCTCGGCCGAGCGTTAGCGGAAGACCTCATTGCCGAACGTGCGAATCCTCCATGGAATAATTCTGCAATGGATGGGTTTGCCGTACGAAACGCAGATCTTCCTGCCAATCAGGCCGTGCCAGAGCCGGTCACGTTGAAGGTGATTGAAGAGGTACCCGCAGGACGTTCTGCCACCTGCTCAGTTGGCCCAGGAGAAGCGATTCGAATCATGACCGGCGCACCAGTCCCGTCTGGATCCGATACCGTGATCAAGATAGAGGACACTGAACCAACGGAAACGCACGTCAAGATTTTCTCCCACGTTACACTCGGATCTCATATCCGCTTGCAAGGGGAAGATATCACCAAGGGTGAATGCCTTATCCAACGTGGCACGACGATCAGACCGGCAGAGATCGGCATCCTCGCGATGATGGCGAAGCCTCTGATCTTCGTTCACCAACGTCCTCGAGTGGCGATCCTTTCCACTGGGGATGAACTCATGGACCTCGATGACCAATTTGATCAAGACAAGATTACGAATTCAAATGGGTATGCCTTTGCCGCTCAAGTACGTGAGGCCGGTGGGATTCCGATCCTGCTTGGAATTTCAAAAGATCGTCCGGAGGCATTAAAAGAGAAAATTAACGAAGCCGCCAACGCGGATATCCTCGTCATCTCTGGAGGCGTCTCCATGGGGGATTATGATTTTACGAAGATCGTTCTCAATGAACTTGGCGAGAATGTTCATGCCTGGAAACTCGCGATTAAGCCAGGACAGCCTGTCACGTTCGGTACGATACAACGCACGCTCTGTTTTGGATTGCCAGGAAATCCTGTCTCGTCAATGATCACGTTTGAGCAGTTGGTCCGTCCATCAATCTTAAAAATGTCAGGACATAGCAACCTGTTTCGACTGACCATGCAAGCGGCCTTTCAAGAAACATTTTCCAAACGACCGGATCGCCGTCATTTCCTACGTGGTATTGTTCGCATCGAAAACGGAATCCCAACGGTACGAACGACCGGTGACCAAGGTTCGGGTATCCTCACGTCAATGCTCAAAGCCAACGCCCTCATCGATATTCCCGAGTCGGTGGAACAACTCAACCCTGGCGACATGGTGTCTGTACAAATATTGAGCGGATACGTTCCGCATATGTCGAGCTAAACTCCACATGGCCAACGCAACCCCAATCCTGTGCTTCGTCGGCCGTTCGAATAGCGGGAAGACAACTCTCATTGAACGGCTTATTCAAACGCTCACCCAGTCAGGATATCGCATCGCGGCCATTAAGCATGCCGGACACGGATTCGACCTTGATACCGAAGGCAAGGACAGTTGGCGGCACAAACGCGCAGGTGCGAGTACCGTCATTGTGAAATCGAAAACCGGTCTCGCGCTCTTTTCTGATACCGAAGACTCCGTTCTACTCACCGACCTGCGAGACCAGTACGTTCGCAACGTGGACTTGATCCTTGCGGAAGGATGGAAAAGTGAGCACTACCCGAAGATTGCGGTAGTACGCGATCATTTCGGCGAGATTGAGGTGACGAGTGACGGTCTCCTCGCCGTGATTTCACGCGACCCCGTTGATGTATCAGTCCCTGTCCTTCATCCGGATGACATTGAGCCCCTCGCTTCGTTGGTGCGCGAACACTTCCCGATCGGGGATACACATTCCCCTGTTTTGCGGAAGTGAGCCCCCAATCCCCAAACACCAAGTCACTCGTAGAAGTCAGAGAACTCACCAAAACGTTCAACGGACTCACTGCCGTTGACCACATCTCTTTTGATATTTACGAAGGAGAGATTCTTGGATTGCTCGGGCCAAACGGTGCCGGTAAAACAACCACCATTCATATGCTGTTAGACATCGTGTCTCCAAGCTCCGGAAACGTGTTGTTTGGAGGAAAAAATCTCCGCCACCATCGAGAAGAGATCCTTCGACAGATCAACTTCGCATCAAGCCACATCGCGATGCCATTTTCGTTGACGGTCGAGGAAAATCTTGAAATATTCGGACGACTCTATGAAGTGCCTCACAGAAAGACTCGTATCGAGCAGGTCCTTGAGGAACTTGAAATGACGTCTCTTCGCTCAAAACTCGCACGCACTCTCTCATCGGGGCAAATGACTCGGCTTTCACTCGCCAAGGCGTTTCTCACACAGCCACGACTTCTCCTTCTTGACGAGCCCACGGCAAGTCTCGACCCAGACATTGCAGACAAGACCAGAACACTCGTCCGCGAGTACCAACGCCGCTTTGCATGCACCATCCTGTATACATCCCACAACATGAAAGAGATGGAGCACATGTCAGATCGAATTATTTTCTTGAACCGTGGGAAGATCGTAGCAACTGGCACCGCACAAGAGATCACGGCGAAATTCGGCCAGCGAGATTTAGAGGACGTATTCCTCACCGTCGCCAGAAACGGGTAACACATTGTCAATGAACGGCAATCGAATACACGCGCTTATTCTTCGTCATCTCTACCTCTACAAACGAAGCCTGCCTCGTCTCATGGAAATCTTCTACTGGCCTCTGCTCGACCTGGTGGTATGGGGTTTTATCACGGTCTACCTTGGCCAATTCGAAAGCGGACTCCCACACATCGCCGCATTCTTTATTGGAGCCCTTATTTTGTGGGATATCCTGTTCAGAGCCCAACAGGGAATCACTATTTCTTTCTTGGAAGAAATCTGGTCACGCAACCTCATGAATCTTTTTGCGAGTCCACTCAAACCGGGAGAATTTCTCGCTGCAACCATCATCATCAGCTTCTGCAAGGTTGTCGCGGTCTTAATCGTCTCGGTGTTTGTCGCGTGGGCCTTCTATTCATTCAACTTATTTGTTCTGGGGGTCTCCTTGATTCCCTTTATCCTGAACCTCATCATTATGGGATGGTCCATTGGAATCCTCACCACCGCCATTATCATGCGTTACGGGCAAGAAGCCGAAGTGATGGCATGGGGAATGGTCTTTATTTTTCAGCCTGTGTCCTGTGTGTTTTATCCGGTTTCTGTCCTTCCAGGATTTCTCCAAACCGTTGCGCATGTGATTCCAGCTGCACACGTATTCGAAGGCATGCGTGCCGTCATTACGAACGATGGGTTTCCGCTCCCCGAACTCATGTGGGCCAGTGGATTGAATGCCCTGTATCTTCTCGCAAGCATTCTGTGGTTTCATCACATCTATGATGTTGTGAAAGCCAAGGGCATCTTGGTTCGAGTCGGAGAATGAAACGTGTGCTCAACAGAACCTTCGTCATCGCCGCCTTCGTCGCTGTCTGGGGATGGGCACTGTCGATCGATGCGCTGGTCGCCATTGAGAAAGATTTTAGCCAACTGGTCTCAGAGGCAAATCTGATCCTAGTTGGTACCGTGATTGACCTTGAGGGGAAACGATTAAGCAACGGCTCCATCACGACGCATATCACCTTTAATGATCTCAACGTGGTGAAGGGGCAGATTGCATATTCCACCTACACGCTGGAGATGTTGGGTGGCACGGTAGGTCGGGAACATTTTGATATTCCTGGGGCACCAACATTTACTCAAGACGAAACATACGTGCTGTTTATAAAAGGGAATAGCTCATCGATGTTCCCACTGGTTGGAGCGCACCAAGGACAATTTCAAGTCAGATATGACCACGTAAGTAAGATGGATGTTCTTTTTAATACACACAACCACGTCATCACAGGGATCGACTCTGACAATGCCATTGTGACCGAAAACTCAGCAACATCACACGCCCTCGGAGGCCAATATCCTCCTCCCTATACCCTTCCAATGTTTCTTGATGACATCACGAAACAATTACCACGATGAGGCAACGCTCGGCATCCTCCACGAAACGCAACTTCTGGTCACATCTCACATTGTGCGGGATCATCGTGCTTGGCGCCGTAGTTTGTCTCACGGGTCCCAGAAATGCGTATTCGTTTGTCCTGCTTCCACCCCCTCCCAGTCAAGGCATGCCGTTAAGCATTGACCTGCCAACTGAAACATTCAATTCCTTGGGGCGAGGAGTCACTAGCTTTAGCCTGCTGGCTGAAGGCGCTGCATCCGCATGGAATGATATCGGAGTAGGACTGTCGCCGGATCACGCATTCTTCACCAAATCGACACCCAGGCAGCGTGATCCGTGCGCTGGAATTGATGGCATCAACACGGTAACCTTTAGCAAAACCAATTGTGGGTTGGGATGGGGAGATGTTCTTGGAATCACGATTCGGAGGTGGTTCGAGGGTAACAACGTATTCGAGGCAGACGTGCTGTTCAACGATACTGCCCCATGGGATGCATATTCAGGACCGATACAGCTCTTCGTGACCATCGGGCAGGTCGATGATTTTACCCGGACCGCACTGCATGAGTTCGGACATGCGCTTGGTCTTGGCCATCCTCCCGGCGCTCCTGGTCAGAGCGCTCCTGCCATCATGAAGAGCAAATCGACAGATGTCGATAGTCTCCAGCCGGATGATCGCGACGGCGCGCACGCGATCCTTTACGTTCGCCCAACCAAGGATTTCCGCATCGATGTCACCCCGGAGAGCCAGACGATTCGTCCGGGAAGCACTGCAGAGTTCGTTCTCTCTGCAACGGCAACACTCCAACCCGGAATACAAGCCATTGACCTATTATCACTCACAGGGACGTGTCCCCCGAACGCGACATGTGCTTTTGACTCCCTCGAACTCACGAACGCCACCCCGGTCACATATAAGGTGACAACGACAGCCGCTACCCCGATCGGCCAATACCCCCAACGCATCGTCGGGATCGGTGGAGGGGTCACACGGCTCACCACTGCTGCCTTGACGATCAGCGCTGAGGTCGAGGAAGCCCTGGCGCGAGTGTTCGTCACCGTCGAGGATGACCAGGGAGAACCTATCCCCCAGGCAAGAATCCGGGTGAAACACCAGGTTACAAAAGAAAAAATTAAAGGGGTGTCCGACGAGAATGGTGAGTACGTGTCACCGCTCATCAATCCTGCAGACTATAAAGTCATCTGCAAGCAGGCAGGGTTTGCGAAAGTCAAAGAGGTCATCACCCTCGCCGCAGGCGATGAACAAACCGTCAATTGTATTCTGGACCCCATCGCGGCAGAAGAGTAACAGCCTGAATTAATTACTTTTTGAGGAAGCAAAAAAGGTTGGTGGAGCTGAGGGGTGTGGAACACAGCATATTTGAGCGATCGTTGCGACCTTACCGGATATTAACACTTGCGAAGTGTGACCCAGGGTTCGTCGAATCCTACCTGACGCCATGTGGAGAAGACTTGTTCAAGCGCACGCTTGAGTGTTTCGGCCTGTCGCGTCAATACACGATAGATTCCAAAGTCTGTCCCCATACTGCTGTGTCCGGCGATAGCCTGTTGTGTTGCTGGTAATGTTTCCAGCGTGTCAAAGACTTTTTTGAGCTTCGTGTCTTTAAGTCCGACGTAGATGGTTCCCGCATAGGGATATCCCTCAAAATTTCCCACCGCGTCTGGTGGGTGGTTCCCAGGCTCAAGCAACATTCTGTCGAGAACGATGCTGCGATCTTTCCTGCGAATATGGACCTCGTTTTGAAACCGGCGAAACTGAAATTGTTCTCCCCGTGCAATGCGTCCGGCACTGAAGAGGTCGGCAAACACCACCGTGGCGCCAGATTCTACGAGGACATCGGCTGATTGCTCATAGTCAGCGTCATTGAACAGGATGGTATGGTCTGGGAAGTATTCGAAGCTGCTATTCTGTTCAAGAACACAATGGAGCGATTGCCGGCTTCGTTGGCCTGATGTTTTGTATACCTTGGTTGCGGCTTGCGTAGTGAGAAACACTTTGCAGCCTGGTCTGAGGTGAACGTTGATCTCAAGGTGATCACCCCCGACGACTCCTCCGGTGGGAGTCAGAACATAGACGTATGCGCGGCCTTGGTTATCAAAGTAATAGGGCCGAAAACATTGCAGCGGAACATGAAATTTCGAGTGAATCAGTTCGGTTCGGCCATTCCTTAATTCAAATACTAAGTTAAGGGTACCGTGACGACCTGTCATTGGATCGCCACATGAATCCAATCGACGATTTCAGACACACCGGTTCCACGCTTGAGGTCGGTCATGACGTACGGCTTGTCTTCTCGCATCATCTTTGTATCTCGCTCCATCACCGCGAGTGATGCCTCCACCATCGGTGCAAGGTCGATTTTGTTAATGACCAGCAAATCGGATTGGGTGATGCCCGGCCCGCCCTTGCGGGGAATCTTGTCTCCCCCTGCCACATCGATCACATAGATTGTGACGTCGGCCAATTCACGACTGAAGGTGGCGGCTAAATTATCCCCTCCACTTTCGATAAAAATGATGTCCAGGGAAGAAAATCGATCCTGTAAGGTATCGATGGCATCGAGATTGAGCGATGCGTCTTCACGGACGGCGGTGTGCGGGCAGCCGCCCGTTTCAACCGCGATGATACGGTCCTGCGGAAGGGCATTGCTGCGAATCAGGAACTCGGCATCCTCTCGTGTGAAAATATCGTTTGTGACCACGCCAATCTCGACAGTCTCGCGCATCGCTTTGCAGAGTTGATCGAGCAACGCTGTTTTTCCCGACCCTACCGGACCTCCAATACCAATTCGTAACACCTGATTTTTCCTCCAGTTATGTGATGAATAAGCGTGAATAACTCTTCTCGTGTGTCATCATTCTAATGTCTAGCCCTGGGCTTGAGGGTGCCAGGTCTTCAGCGCGCCGATTGAGGATTGTGTCGGAGACCTCGGTGAGCAGCGGCATTTGGCTCGCGATTTGTTGTTGTCCTTCAATCGGTCCGATGATTCGCAGACGAATGGCCGCGGACACCACGCAACTTAACCAAGTGTACAGAAAGACTTGGACACAGTCCTTTTGAGAGATATCAAGATGTGCGCAGAGCCCTCCAAACATGACCGCATGGTGTCCGCAAATGCTCCGGGTTTTAACCATGGAGGACAGCTTCCGCGTTCCGTGACGGGGATACACGGATGCCATCGTTGATGTCAGCCTACGACCAATTTTCACGCTTGCTTCTCGCGCTTCCTTCGCGATCTTCATCGCGTTGATCATGCCATCAAAAGCGATGATTTGGTTCCATGCCTGATTCTTCGACGAAACATATGACATGGACGCGAAGAGCCCGTCGCCGCGTCCCAAGGCAATGCGTACCGACGTTGCAATAAATGATGACAGCGTGGCTGCATCATGAACGACACCTTCTTGTGCATAGGCTTCGAGGCCATAGGAGCAGGCGAACGCGCCAGTGGGGAAGAGGCTGTCGGTGAGTTGAAAGAGTCGGTAGGTTTTCAGATCGTGTGAGTCACTCATTTTCGTGATTCTAGCATCACGTTATTGCGAGTCAATCGATAGATCTGCATACATCTTACGACATAATTGTCGTATTATCACAAAATTGAATAACAAGCCTGATCAAACAATGGGGCTATGGTAACCATAGAATTCGCTTAAGTCATTGATAAAAAAGAATTTAACTCGACTTTAATGGTTCAAACACTACGGGGCATGGAAGTTGCTGTATAATAGCAGTTGAAGAACAAAAAGTGGAGGGGTTTGGATTGGCTAGGCGACCGCTATGTTCGCGCTCACATCCAGACTTGGAAGATCACACAGACAGGGAGGGTTTCCAGTGAAAAAAAACCTACTGGGGGTGCTTTTCATAGCATTCCTCGCCGGAATATTTCTTTTTCAGGTACCACCCACCTATGCAGGAGGAAAAATACAAATAGACGATACCAAGTGGGTAGATTTTGGTATGGGGATTAGGTCCAGCTATACCGGCACAGAGGATGGCGCGCCAAACGGAGATTTTGGCAATAATATCGGGCTCGATAATTTCCGGCTCTACATGAATGGCCAAATTCATGAATATATTAAGTTCGAGTTCAACACAGAAACTACTCCATTCAGTATTAACGGGACGGATAATGACACCGACATGTTTGTCCTCGATGCCATCGCGAAATTCGAGTTTAATCAGTACATCAATATATGGGCTGGACGGATGTTGGCAGCGTCAGACCGGGCCGAACTGTCGGGGCCATTTTTTGCCAGCACCTATACCTTCAACAAAACCCCGTTTTATCCGCAGGATTTCGGAAATTTTAACGCGGGCAAATTCGGCCGTGATGACGGTGTGAATCTCTGGGGTGCGCTAGGGAAAAAGAAGAGATTTACGTACGTCGCCGGCTTGTTCGATGGGTTGGACAGTTCTTTGGTGAATTCAAGCGATAGCATGCTGTTTGCGGCACGGGTGAGCTATAACTTCCTGAATGTCGAAAAGAATCCCGGGTATTACACCAGCAGTACCTACTATGGCGAAGCGGGTGATATTTTCACTGTCGCATATGCTCTCCAACGCCAGAATCATGGCGCTGGTTCGGCAATAGATACCAGTGATTTTACCGGCATGAGTGCCGATCTTTTGTATGAAACAAAACTTGCGGACAACAGCGTCGTGACCATCGAAGGCGAAGTCAAGCACTTCGATGCAAATTACGACAAATCTACCTGTGGGGGAGATGCCGGAGATTTCTGTATTTTTGATGGTGATTCGTGGCTAGCCAAGGGCTTGTACATGTTTCCGCACCAGGTTGGGATAGGGCACTTCCAGCCCTATGTCGTCTACACGGGTGTCAGCCCAGATGCTGGCAATAGTCAGTTCGAGTTTGAGGGCGGACTCAACTATGTGATCGACGGTCATAAAGCAAAGGCCTCGTTGTTCTACCAGTATGGAGATATCGACAGGTTCGATTTTTCAGGTTTGGACAATCGAAACCAATATACAATCGGGCTCGCACTTCAATTCCAACTCCTGTAACTCGCAGACGGGAGCCAGAAATTGTTCACACATGCATGAAAAGGAGAATTTGATATGAAGTGTCATTTATTTCTGTCAAACGTAGGCCGGCGGTTGGTTCTCGGTCTCGCAGTGGTGGGACTGCTTGGGGCAATTGGATTCGGGCATAGCCTCGTCAATCCGGACATGGCGATCGCTTTCCATGCCAAGAAGGACACGATTCAAGCCGGCATCCTGCACTCGTTGAGTGGGACCATGGCGATCAGCGAAGTCTCGTTACGCGATATTGTTGAAATGGCCATTGAGGAGATCAATGCGGCCGGCGGGGTGTTGGGAAAGCAGATTGAAACGGTTGTTGTTGATCCCGCGTCGGACTGGCCCCTGTTTGCGGAAAAAGCCAAGCAGCTTCTCATTCAGGACAAAGTCGACGTCGTCTTTGGATGCTGGACGTCGGTCAGTCGTAAATCGGTGTTGCCGGTGTTCGAAAAGAACAATGGCTTGCTCTTTTATCCGGTCCAATACGAAGGAGAAGAGTGTTCGAAGAACGTGTTTTATACCGGCGCTACTCCAAACCAACAGTTGATTCCTGGCGCGGAGTACCTGATGAGTGCAGAAGGCGGGGAGTTCAAGAAGTTCTATCTGTTGGGGACGGACTATGTGTTTCCGAGAACGGCAAATAAAATTCTTCGTGCGTTCCTGAAAGCAAAGGGAGTGCCGGATGCAAATATTCGTGAAGAATATACCCCGTTTCATCATCAGGACTACCAAACCATCGTCGGAAAAATTAAGAAGTTTTCGCGAGGTGGCGCCACGGCAGTGTTGAGTACCATCAACGGCGATAGCAACGTGCCCTTCTACAAGGAATTTTCGAATCAAGGCTTAACCTCCGATGATGTGCCTATTATGGCGTATAGTGTCGCAGAGGATGAGTTGCGCGGGATGGATACCAAAGTCTTGGCCGGGCATCTTGCGGCATGGAACTATTACCAATCAATTGACACGCCGGAAAATAAAGCCTGGGTGAAGAGGTTCAAAGCCTATGCGAAGCGAAAAGGGTTGCCGGGCGGGGAGAGCCGCGTTACAGATGATCCGATGGAAGCGGCATATTTCGGAGTCTATCTTTGGAAAGCTGCGGTGGAGAAAGCTGGAACTACGGATGTTGATGCGGTGCGCAAAGCCGTCTATGGTCTCGAGTTCGATGCGCCTGGCGGCAAAAAGAAAGCGGATGCAGTCAATCATCACATGTATAAACCCGTGTACATCGGAGAAATTCTGAAAAATGGTCAGTTCCGTATCGTGTCAAAGTCAGATGGGCTCGTTCGCGCCGAACCGTGGAGTGAGTACACCAGCCCGGACAAAAGTTGTGACTGGGTTCATCACAACGGGACGTATACAAAGTAAGGCTCTTCTGCACAATTGTGGCCTGTTGTTTCGTGACGGGCTCTGATGTAGAGTGAGCGTCGCAAATAGGTGTGCAAAGACGCCTGGTTCTGAGCTAGAACTCGGAACCAGGCGTCTTTTTGATGGTGGGGGTTAGGACCGTGGGATTCAGAACGTTTTTCACCCTGTGCGTCATGTTGATCGCGCTCTTCCCTCTCGCCGGCTTCGCACAAATCCCAGTACATACTGATCCCAATAATCCCCCCCCTCCCTCTATTCACTCCAACATATCTGATCTTGCCAGCGATGATCTGGCGGTACAAAAGGATGCCATTATCGCGCTTGCGAAAACTGGTGACCCTCAAGCCCTCTCCATTTTAGAGGAGTATCGGATTGGCAGTCTGTACGTTTGGACTCGACCGGACAGCCAACGCGTTCTGGTTATTGGTGGTGACGAGACGACGCAGGATGGGGAGGCGATCATTCCACTGTTCACGCCCTACGGAAGAACAGACATTCTTCAGGAAGACGGGAGCACTCTCTACGTTTCAGTCGATGAGGTTGAAGAGGTGCGAGTCAATCGACGCTTGCGTCGTGTGGTGAAAAAGCAGATCGATTCACTTGGCAACCAGATCAATTTGGCCGATCCAAGCTCCAATGTCCGTCGCGCCGCCGCGATGGATCTCGGATTACGGGGCGATCCGGCCGCACTCCCCTTGCTGGAAGAGCGACTTCCTATCGAACAGAACACATGGGCGCACATGGCCATCGAAAGTGCGATAAACCTGATCAATCTCGAAGATGAAAATCCGGCTGTGCGTGTTGCGGCTGCAACTCGTCTTGGCGAGTTGCGAGGTGAAGATGCCGTGCCGGCGTTGCTGCAGATTCTCGATGGCTCAGAGGATGATGGAATCGAGCCGGATTCCGATGAGAATGTGCGTGTCGCAGCGGCAGCAGCCATCAAACGCATCGAAGGCTGGGCATTTTACGCGCGTACGGCCCAGACGATTTTCCGTGGACTGAGTCTGAGTTCGATTCTCTTGCTGATGGCTCTCGGCTTGGCGATCGTCTTTGGTTTGATGGGTGTGATCAACATGGCGCATGGCGAACTCATGATGATTGGGGCCTATTCAACGTTTGTCGTGCAACAGCTTTTTCTCGCCTATTTCCCGACAAGTGCATTCGATTATTATTTTATTGTCGCGCTTCCGGTCGCGTTCTTGGTTGCTGGTGGGTTTGGCTTGGTGATTGAACGCGGGGTGATCCGATTTTTGTACGGCCGTCCGCTGGAGACGTTGCTGGTGACGTGGGGTCTTGGCCTCATTCTGCAGCAAGCGGTTCGGCAAACCTTCGGAGCTGCAAATGTGAGTGTCTCCGCTCCCTCCTGGCTGAGCGGGGGAGTCCAGATCTTGGTCGGGGTGTTCATCCCGTATAATCGCCTTTTCATTATCGGACTCACCATTGTCTGCGTCATCGCGACCTATCTGTTCCTATTTCGCACCAATACCGGTCTCAAGATTCGAGCGGTCACACAGAATCGAGGGATGAGCGCGTGCTTGGGAATTCGTACCGGCCGCATTGATGCCATGACCTTTGCCTTGGGAGCTGGAATCGCCGGTTTGGCGGGAGCGGCGCTCAGTCAAGTTGGGAACGTCGGTCCGGACCTCGGACAAAACTATATTGTTGATTCGTTTATGGTTGTCGTCACGGGTGGAGTTGGAAAACTTAGTGGTACGGTGGCGGCAGCCTTGGGGATTGGCGGATTGAATAAATTTCTCGAACCCATGTTTGGTGCCGTCTATGGGAAAGTGCTCATTCTTGGCATGGTCATTCTGTTCTTGCAGTGGCGTCCGTCGGGATTTTTCCCGGCAAAGGGTCGAGGTCTCGAAACAAGCTAATGGGAACACGGTAGTCGAAAATGTTCGTATCGCATCAGAAAAAGAAAGGCGAATGGCTGGTCTTGACCGTTATCGCGTTCGGTCTTCTGGTTGTTGTGCCATTGCTCAATCTGGTTCCGGGAGAAGAGTCGTTCTTGTATCTCAGTGACTTTCAGATCAATCTTTTAGGGAAGTATTTGGCCTTTGCCATCCTGGCGTTGGGCATCGATTTGATCTGGGGCTACACGGGAATTCTGAGTTTAGGACATGGGGTGTTCTTCGGTTTGGGGGCTTACTGCATGGGGATGCATCTCATGTTGCAGATTGGTGATCGCAGTGTCTATGGCTCGGCCATCCCAGATTTTATGGTCTGGAATCGCGTCACCGAGCTTCCGCTGTTTTGGAAACCATTTTCCAGTTTCCTGTTTATGTCGGGGGCGGTGATTTTCGTTCCCATGCTGGTGGCAGCGCTCTTCGGTTTCTTTGCATTTCGGAGCAGGATTCGTGGGGTCTATTTTGCCATTATCACTCAGGCGTTTGCTCTCTCAGCCTGGCTTCTCTTTAACCGCAATGAATTGAACTTGGGTGGAACCAATGGCCTCACCGATTTTAAGACACTGCTTGGATTCGAGCTTGCCGATCCGAACACGGTGCGCGGGCTGTACATCGTGACCGTCATCGCCCTCATTGGTGCCTATCTCTTTTGTTGGTGGATGGTGCGTTCACGTTTGGGAAAAGTGCTCGTCGCTATCCGCGATCATGAAAATCGCTTGCGCTATTCGGGTTACTCTCCAGCTGCATTCAAAACAATGGTGTTTGTCATCTCTGCCGGTCTGGCCGGTCTGGCGGGAGCACTTTATGTTCCGCAGGTGGGAATCATCACTCCCAGCCAAATGGGTGTGCTGCCATCAATTGAAATGGTGGTGTGGGTCGCAGTAGGCGGCCGGGGTGCCCTCTATGGCGCGGTGATTGGCGCCGTGGGCGTCAATTGGGCGAGAAGCTTTCTCACCACAAACTACCCCGATGTATGGCTGTACTTTCTCGGGGGGTTGTTTATGGCGGTCGTCTTGCTGTTTCCCAATGGCATTGTCGGTCTTGTTCAACAGGCACAACGGTGGATTGGGCGGAGGTTTAGCTGATGACTGAGCATGGATCGATTATTTATGTTGAGGATTTGACCGTCAGCTTTGATGGGTTTGTGGCTCTCAACAAACTCAACTTCTTTATGGATTATGGCGAGCTTCGTTTTGTCATCGGTCCCAACGGTGCGGGCAAGACGACCCTTCTTGATGTCATCTGCGGAAAAGTCAAACCGACCAAGGGACGGGTGATCTTCGGGCGAGATTCAGATATTTCCACCTATCGCGAACATGAGATTGCGCATCTTGGGATCGGGCGGAAATTTCAGACACCTTCAATTTATCTTCACCATACGGTCCGAGAGAATATCGAGTTGTCTCTGAAGCAGGACAAGAGCGTTTGGGCTACGCTGTTTCGACGTTTATCATCTGAATCTGAGGATCGCATCGAGGCTGTCCTCGATATGATTGGGCTTGCCGAGAAGCCACATCAGATTGCCGGCAGCCTCTCACATGGCGAAAAACAGTGGCTTGAGATTGGAATGGTGATGGCGCAAGAAGCGAAGTTACTCCTGATCGATGAGCCGGTCGCGGGTATGACGGACCACGAAACGGAGAAGACGGGCATTCTGTTGCAGACAATTGCCAAAGAGCGATCGGTGTTGGTCATTGAGCACGATATGGAATTTGTGCGTCAGATTTCCAACAAAGTATCGGTGCTTCACGAAGGCCAACTCTTATGCGAAGGGTCAGTCGACGAAGTGCAGAATAACGAAGAGGTCATGGAGATCTATCTTGGGCGTGGATGAACAACCTATTCTTTCACTGAACAAGCTCAACGTCTCCTATGGCGAGAGCCGTATTCTTCGTGATGTGAGCTTGACGGTTCCACGTGGTCAAGTTGCCTGCCTGCTGGGGCGTAATGGGGTGGGAAAGACCACCACACTGAAAAGCATCGTGGGGTTGTTGCGACCGACGGAGGGATCAGTGAACTTTGATGGCGCCAATGTGAATCGCTGGGCACCTGAACGACGCACGAAACATGGCATTGGGTATGTGCCGCAAGGGCGAGAGATCTTTTCAACGCTTACCGTGGAAGAAAATCTTAGGGTCGGACTTCAGGCGCGCTCAACCGGAAGAGGAAACGGGATTCCTCACGAGATTTATGACTTATTTCCCGTATTGAAGACGATGCTTGCGCGAGCGGGTGGTGACCTGAGTGGTGGGCAGCAACAACAGTTGGCGATTGCGAGGGCATTGGTTGGAGAGCCACGACTGCTCCTTTTGGACGAACCGACAGAGGGTATTCAGCCGTCGGTGATTAAGGAAATTGAGCAGATCATTGTGCGGCTCAAGCAAGAAGGGAAGGTTTCCATTCTTCTAGTCGAACAATATTTAGAGTTTGCATGGCGTCTGGCCGATTTGTACTATGTCATGGAAAAAGGAACCATCGTGTCGCAAGGATTAACGAAGGATTTAGATGAAGCCACAGTCAAGAAGCATTTGACGGTGTAACCACTTATCATGCACTTATCCCCCCGAGAACAAGAGAAGCTCATGATCTTCACGGCGTCCGAGGTGGCGCGGCGACGAAAAGAGCGCGGATTGAAGCTGAATTACCCGGAGGCTGTGGCCATCATCACTGCGGAAATTCTCGAAGGCATTCGGGATGGGAAGACTGTCTCCGAACTCATGACGTTTGGCGCAACCGTTCTCACGCGTGACGATGTGATGGAGGGAGTGCCGGAGATGATTCACGACGTGCAGGTAGAAGGGACATTTCCCGACGGCACCAAGCTGGTGACAGTGCACGATCCCATTCGGTAGCTCTCACGATGATACCTGGAGAAATCCAATATTCAGATCAATCAATCCTAGCCAATGAGGGGCGAGATAGTGTCGAGGTGGTCGTCTCCAATACCGGAGATCGCCCCATTCAAGTGGGCTCACATTGCCACTTCTTCGAGGTCAATCGTGCCTTGTCCTTTGAGCGAGAACAGGCCTTTGGGATGCGTCTCAATATCCTCTCGGGCACGGCTGTTCGTTTTGAGCCTGGTGAAGAGAAAACGGTCACGCTGACAACGCTCGGTGGCGTGCGGGTTGTATACGGGATCAATAATCTCACCTGCGGTAAGCTGGATGATCCCGACATCAAGAAAGAATCGTTGGCGCGTGTCTTAGCGCAAGGAAACCCAAAGCAACTATGAGCCTCAACATTGAGCGTAGGACGTACGTCGACCACTATGGTCCGACCCGTGGCGACCGCATTCGGTTGGCCGATACCGAGCTGTGGATTGAAGTCGAAAAAGACTTCAATGTCTACGGTGATGAGGCCAAGTTCGGTGGAGGAAAGGTAATTCGCGATGGCATGGGCCAATCGTCGGGCGCAACGGACACCCCTGATTTGGTCATCACCAACGCGGTCATTCTCGACTATAGCGGGATTATCAAAGCCGACATAGCAATCAAGGACGGAAAAATCACCGGCATCGGCAAGGCTGGGAATCCTGACACCATGGATGGGGTGACTGCTGGAATGACCATCGGAGCGGGGACGGAAATTCTTGCGGGGGAAGGCATGATTGTGACCGCCGGAGGTATTGATAGTCACATTCATTTTATTTCGCCACAGCAGATCAATGAAGCTTTTTATTCCGGCGTCACCACCATGATCGGTGGGGGAACCGGGCCGGCCACCGGAACCAATGCGACCACCTGCACTCCCGGCCCATGGAATATTCAGAAAATGTATCAATCGATTGAAGCCTATCCGTTGAACTTTGGGTTTTTGGGTAAAGGGAATGCATCCCTGCCACAGGCCCTTGATGCGCAGGTTGAAGCCGGTGCCATGGGGTTGAAACTACATGAAGATTGGGGGACGACGCCCGCGGCCATCGATTGTTGTTTGAGCGTTGCCGATCGCTATGATGTCCAGGTGGCCATTCATACCGATACGTTGAATGAGGCTGGGTTCGTGGAAGATACCATTGCAGCTTTCAAGGGGAGAACCATTCACACCTATCACACGGAAGGTGCTGGTGGGGGCCATGCTCCGGATATTATTAAGGTGTGTGGACAGTCAAATATCTTGCCATCCTCCACTAATCCCACCATGCCGTTTACCGTCAACACTATGGATGAGCATTTAGACATGCTCATGGTTTGCCATCATTTAGACCATCGTGTACCCGAAGATGTGGCCTTTGCGGAATCACGAATTCGAGCTGAGACCATTGCGGCAGAGGACGTACTGCATGATATGGGCGCGTTCAGCATCATGGCTTCGGATTCTCAAGCGATGGGACGGGTAGGTGAGGTCATCTGCAGGACCTGGCAGACCGCAGACAAAATGAAACAACAACGAGGACGATTAGCGGAGGAACAGGGAGAGAACGATAATCTAAGAGCCAAACGTTACGTGGCCAAGTACACCATCAATCCCGCCATCGCGCACGGCATAAGCGACGTGATCGGATCAGTTGAAGTAGGCAAGATGGCAGATCTAATATTGTGGAAGCCGGCGTTCTTTGGCGTGAAGCCAGAAGTAATTGTGAAGGGTGGGTTTATCGCCGGAGCAATAATGGGCGATCCCAATGCCTCGATCCCCACACCGCAGCCATGTTTCTACCGCCCGATGTTCGGTGGGTTCGGGCGAGCCATCCAAGCCACGTCAGCACACTTCGTGTCGCAAGCCGCGGTGAGCAGCGGGAGCCTGAACGCGATGGGTTTACAGAAAGAGCTCATCGCGGTAAAGAATTGCCGAAACATCGGGAAGCGCGATATGAAACTGAACGACCTGCTGCCAAACATTGAAGTCGATCCGGAAACCTACCATGTCACCGTTGATGGCCAACACATCACCTGTGACCCTGCCTCACGCCTTGCGCTGGCCCAGCGCTACTTCCTTTTTTGACCCCCTGATCCGCAATCAGCAAGTCATCCATTCTCAACTTAGCGCCAGGGATTTCAATCCCTGTGGCATTATAAGTGCTTGAAGTGAGAGGGTTTATTAAGGGGCTGTGGCGAAACTGAGCGTGAATGATGGGGCAGGAATCGAACCTATGCCCACTGGTCCGCAATCAGCAGGGCATTTTCTACAAGAGGGTCACCACCCGTACATTGCCATAAATGAGCACGGTCTGGTACTACTTACGAGGCAAAAGGATTGGTGGAGCTGAGGGGGGTCGAACCCCTGACCACTTGGCCAATTGTCAACGCCTAAGTGTTTGATCTCGTGAGATAAAGTCCCACCGCCACCATCCGCGATGGCCTGTTGTGGCACATTGGAAACCGTAACCTTAACCATCAGCGTGTCCCCTGATGGTTTCACGACGTGCTTTAACTTGGTAATCGTGCCAGTCAGGTCAGGCATCGCGAGGGTGGTCTCTGCGATAACAATCAAGCCACACAGGAGCATGACGCAGACGAGCCACTGGCTTTTCATGATCGCTCCCCTTGTACTGAAGCGTTCTCAATCATGCCTACGGCTTTTCCCTCGGTCTCTAACGGGCTCATTAGTCGGAACTATATACCCAACCAAGAGAAAATACGACTGCCCAAACGGGTGGGATAACAACTGAACCGGTTGTTTGATGGGATTGTGATTCGTGGTGGAGGAGCTCTCATCCCCCGTATTCAAATGTAATCGTGCGTGTATTGTTACTGTAGTCGGTCTCTGGTAGGTCCTCATTCGGGTTTACTGTACACGCGACCGTATAGTCTGCTACCTGCTGGACGATCCAATAAAAACTCGTAAGACTAGGACGGCATGATCTATATGGTTCGTTAGGTTTCAGCATGTGTATATCATGACTTTCCATGCTGGTCCCTACGGGATTTGTAATCCGACAAGTCATCTTTGTTGTTGCTTCGGTAGGACGCATCCCAACATTGGCAACCTCGGCCTCGATGCGGAATTTGACAGGCGGAACAATAGCAGGAGACATCAAGACATTCTGGTCGTCGACATCTAGGCCCACAGTGCAACTCGAAAGAGGGCAGGACGTGCAAAAATCAACGGTTTTCACGTCGATCTGACTGACTACTAGGTCGGGTCCAGGGAAATAGAATGCATAATATATGAGCCCGGCGATGAAAACTCCACCGACCAGAATTCCCCATTTGTATTTACCGCGAATGATCTTTGTCCAAATTGGCATCGCTTACCTCTAAGGTAAAGGGTGAATGAAGAGTACTTCAAATCTGCTGGTGTTTCAATGAAAAGGCTACCTAGCACTGGAAGTGTTGCACTCGAAATGGGGGGAGAAGTGGATTAGAGGATTGAGCGGTGGTAGGTGACGTTGGAGAAATCGGCGGCGAGGCCCCGGAATGCATTAATGGTGAGATCGATGGTGGCCGAACCCCAAATGCAGTCCTAAACTGTATCGCGGATAGTAGTGATGCCCGAAGGGATAATGGCCATAGCGATAGGAGAACGGCGTCCAATAATAGTTGTGATATGAGTGCCGTGGTTGCTCATCCTGAGACTCTGCCTGAGGTTCTTCCTTCGGCTCGGGAGCATGTTTCGGTTCTTCGTACTTCGTTCCATCCAGGTTATAGGGAATACACTCGCTGGGGTACGCGTAGGTATTGGGTGGTAGCGTGCATGCACTGGCGCTTTCAGTGAGGAGAAAAACGCCTGCGATGAGAAGCAATGCAAAAAGCAAGCCTATCACAAGCTTATGAAGCGTGCTTTTCACATTCACCTGGCATCCCTTCTTTACCTTGTGACTCAGGTCAAGTCCGTCTCTGGCGCAGTCGCTGCTGCGAAATCATTTCCTGTACCTATCAATTATACTCCCCGATCCAACCGTATCAAAGTGCCGAGCCGCTGCCATGGGATGTACATACCAAAGGCCGTTAGAACATGGTTTTGCATTAAATCATGACGGCTTCATGATGTCCCTGATCGCTTTGATTTTATCGATTGAACCCATTCCTGGATTTCCTTCGCAGCAATGTCACGTCCTCCAAGCCCAAAGGCCAGAGCAACAGCCACAGCGAGTGCGCCAAATAGCAAGCCAAACGCGAGGTTCACAATTTCATCCGCCAATCCCATTTGCCGCAGTGCCATGGCGGTTACCAGCACCAAAATAGCGACCTTGGCAGCCTTTGCCAACAATGAGGCTCCTGCTGCCCCACTGGATTGAATGGCCGTTGACGCGAAATTCGCAAGGTAAAGGCCAATCGCAATCACAATCAGTCCCAAGAGCAAGTGCCCGCCAAACACCATGAAACGCGAGATCAGGTCAGCAAGCAAGGCAAATCCGAGCAACTTCGATGCCTCCATAGCCGCGAACAACATAACGGCTGTGAGAAATAGCGTTCCCATGACGGCAGCTGGCGACTGCGGGCCTGCCGGGACCTCTTGGATCAACCCAAGGCGGACCAATACCGTATTGAATCCAATGCCATCGAGAACGTTGGTGAGCAGCGTCGCAAGCACTCGACCCACGACATAGGCCAAGATCAGGACAAGGGTAGCACCGAAAATACCTGGAAGGGCCCCCAAAAGCATATTGAGCATATTGCTGGCGGGTTGCGTAATTGCCTCAAGCTCCAAGGCATTCAACGAGGCAATGAGTAGCGGAATCAGGATCAGCACGAAGACGATCAATCCAATCACCTGGGATAATCGGCTGGTTCCAAGCATACGTGTCAATCCCACCTGGTCGCTCACGCGATCCGTACCAGCTGCTGTCAACAAGTTCACCACAATTTTCTGCACGATTTTGGCAAGAAACCACCCAACCATCAGGATGAGGCCTGCGGCAAAAATATTCGGTAAGAAACCCAACAGGGTACTCATCATGCCTTTCACAGGATCTAAAAGCCCCTCGAGGGCCAAGGCTCCTAAGACTGCCGGAAGGAACAGCAAAAAGGTGAGCCAGTAAATCCCATCTGCGACCGACTGGATGAGAGACGTGCGATCTGCGGGAGCAAGCTCAGTTTGACTGCCTAAACGCTCGTCAACCTTTGCCGCCCTCAATCCTCTCGTAATGAGCAGGCGCAAGAGCGACGCCAGCCCCCAAGCAACCCCAAGCAGCACGACGGCACTGAGCAATCTGGGTAGGAACTCAAAGACTTTTGTCAGAAGGCGGTTCAATGGTTCAATGATCAGTGTGAGCTGGAGCGCTTGAAAGGTCGCAATCAGGGCAAACAGCATGATGAGGTAAAAGACAATACTTCCGGCCCACCGCTGAACATCTGCGGCTCTCGCAGGCTCTTCTGGAAAAACAACCTCAGCCAGGCGGCGATCCAGGGTCATCCGCCGCAAGCCGGCCCGAACCATCGCGGCACTTATGAGAGCAACCAACCATCCGACTAATAAGATGGCCATGGCTCCAACTAAATGCGGAATATACGCGCCAAAGAGGGGAGCAAGTTGTTCGGTGAGTTGGTTCAGCATATCCTGCATCACGGTCCTCCTTTTCTCGATTTTAGTCCTGACACTCTTTTCGTTCTTGTTGCATGTTAGTTACACCAAATGAGTCCTGTTTTGTGTTTTCTAGTGGATCTGGCCAGGTGAGCTAAACCCCGAAAATGCTGCGCTTTTGTTGGCTTGTGTAGTGATTGTGTCGTGGAAGTGTCGGTAAGAGATTGGTGGAGCTGAGGGGGGTCGAACCCCTGACCTCGAGACTGCCAGTCTCGCGCGCTCCCAACTGCGCCACAGCCCCACGTGAGTCGATGATATCGGCCCCTTCCTATTACTGTCAAGAGAACTCAAAACCGAAATCACCTTTCCTTTGAATATGTGACGGTGGCAAACTTTCGTTTTCCAATGCGTAGCTTGTAGAGTTTTCCTTCGGTGAGTTCTATCCTGGTGTTGGGATCGGTTGGCCGTTGCCCGTCCAGCTCAACACCCCCCTGTTGCACGAATCTCCTTGCCTCATTTCGGCTCGAGACGAGCCCAGTTTTCTCCAGTAACGCAATGATCCAAATTTCTGGTTTGTCACTTGAATCAATGTCCTTCTCAGTCAGTTGTATGCTCGCATCTGGTTCGTCTGGAAATTCTTTTTGACTGAAACGCTTCTGGAATTCTTCGCGTGAGCCTTGGGCATTCTCCTCTCCGTGATATCGCGCCACAATGTCATGGGCAAGATCTTTCTTCGCTTCCATGGGATGCATGCTTCGCACGTCCTCAAGATCACGATCAGAAAGGAGCTCGTAGTAGCGTAGCATTAACACATCACTCACCGACATCAATTTACCAAACATCTCCGTTGGAGAATCATCTAACGCAATCACATTCCCAAAGCTCTTGCTCATCTTCCGAACACCATCGGTGCCCTCCAACAAGGGCATCGTCATTACCACTTGGGGAGTCTTCCCATAATCACGTTGCAATTCACGTCCCATGAGCAGATTGAATTTTTGATCCGTGCCTCCAATTTCGAGATCAGCATCAAGCACGACGGAATCATATCCCTGAATGAGGGGATAGAGAAATTCATGGATAGTGATGGGCTTGCCGGCAGCATAACGCTTCTCGAAGTCATCACGCTCGAGCATACGCGCCACGGTGTGATGGGAGGCAAGCTCAATCACCTGCTCAGCGGTCATCGTCTGCATCCATCGACTGTTGTAATCGATGATCGTTCGATGAGGATCGAGTATCTTGAATATTTGCCGTTCGTAGGTCGTCGCATTGTCTTTAACTTGTTCTTTTGTCATCGGCTTACGTGTTTCTGAGACCCCGCTCGGATCTCCAATCATCCCCGTAAAATCGCCGATGAGAAAAATGATGTCGTGACCACAATCCTGGAAATGCTTTAGTTTGTGAAGCAGCACGGTATGCCCAAGATGAAGCTCTGGAGCGGTTGGATCAAACCCGGCTTTAATTTTCAATGGCCGATCATGTTTCTGTGACCATTCAAGTTTCTGTCGAAGGTCCTCCTGTGGAATGACCTCAATGGTCCCGCGAAGCAGGAGGGACAATTGCTGATCTAAAGGGGTCATCGAGCGGAAATATAGAGGCGTGAATGAATCTGCGCGAAGCGTTTTGGCCCAATTCCTTTAATACGCATGAGCGTCGTCAAATCGTCAAATGGCCCATGTGCATTTCGAAAGTCGACGATACGTTGCGCCAACGTCACTCCAATCCCTAGGTAATTGTGTCAATGCATCTCATCCCGCTTGATTAACATCAATACCATCAGCAGCATGCAACTCCATTGAGACCGAAGACAAAGACGGTTGGATGGACTGGTTGTGGTGATTGACAGCACGCGGACGATTGTCGGAGGGATACAGTCCTACCGTGGTGACGCGTGGATGCAGGGGTTCGATATGGAGATCTGACGGTAATACAGACGCCTCAAGGATCTGATCGTCCTGTTGCCCTGGATCGCCCTGCAGATTCAGCGTGACAACAAATGCAACCGCACAACCGAGAAAGCAGAACTTAAGGAGTAGTGACTTCCAGATCATGAGGCTGCAGCAGCAACCCGTTTTCTTGCAAGATGGATTGCCTCTCCGTGAACATCTTCTGCAGCCTCCATTAACCCTTCTGGCCAGGTTGGATGAGCATGAATGGTGTTGGCCAACGCCTTGGCGGTCGCGCCTAGTTGCATCCCTAACGCGGCCTCGTGAATCAAATCAGCAGCGTGTGCTCCAACAATATGGACACCAAGGAGACGGTCGGTTTCAGCATCCGCGATCACCTTAAATAACCCGGCAGTCTCTCCATGCGCATGCGCCTTTCCCAGCCCGGTCGGTCGAAATCGTCCAATACGCGTTTGTATTCCTCTTGTACGTGCTTCATCTTCTGTGATGCCGACTCGTCCAATTTCTGGAACAGTAAAAATCCCTGCAGGGATGACATCGTCGTCAATCTCAATGGTATTGCCCATCACGTTTTCGACGGCTACTTTCCCATGATATGACGCAACATGGGCTAACAAGGACTTTCCAGTCACATCGCCAATTGCGTAAATCCCAGGCGCTGTTGTTTCTAAATGTTCATTGACCATAATCTCGCCACGATTTCCAACAGCAACGCCAGCGTTCTCTAGCCCCAAGTCTTCGAGATTGATGTGGCGTCCAATTGAAACTAGTACTTTGTCGGCTTCAATTGTCGTCCCATCAGAGAACGTGACTTGGACATTCGCATCGCCTTTTTGCACCTCCAGTACCTGCGTACCCAAGTGAAGATCAATCCCTTGTTTCTTGAATGCAGATTGAATTCTGGCGGATACCTCGGCATCTTCAGAAGGCAGCACGCGAGGCGCCATTTCAACCACGATCACCTGACTGCCTAACCCTGCAAAGAGCGATGCAAACTCACACCCTTCCACCCCAGCCCCGACGATCAGAAGCGTTTGAGGGATGTCAGTTGTGTCTAGAAGCTCCTTGCTGGTAACAATATAGTTTCCATCAACTGGCAGATTCGGTAATGTTGCTGGCTTCGAACCAGTCGCGAGGACAATAGCGTCCGCAGTAACAGTGCTCTCCTTACCTTCGTTTCCAACTACACGAACAGTCCGTTGATCGAGAAGCTCAGCACGTCCTTCAAGGAGTTGGATACCCCAAGACGTAAAAAGGGAACGAACACCGCTTGCGAGTGTGCTGACGATTTTATCCTTTCGGTTGACCATCGCCCGAAGATCCGCCGAAATAGGACCAGAAATCTGTATGCCAAATTCTGATGCCCGGCGAACCTTGGTGAACACATCCATACACGCCAATAAGGCCTTACTGGGAATGCACCCCCAATGGAGGCATACGCCCCCGACCCATCCCTGTTCAACAACGGTGACGTCCGCTCCACGCTGAGCAGCTCGAATCGCAGCAACATACCCTCCAGGACCGGCACCGATAATGACAACGTGCATACTGATGTCAGCTGCCGCCCTCTCCACGCACAAACGCCTCATAAGATTTCGCATCCATGAGCCGATCCAGCTCTTCCTGAGTTTCTAGCGCAATCGCGGCAATCCACCCTTCTCCATAGGGATCGGTATTCACCAGATCTGGGCTCCCAGTCAGTCTATCGTTGGCCCGAAGAATGGTCCCATTCACGGGACTATAGAGCAGAGAAGTAGCCTTGGTTGATTCTACCTCTCCCATTTCATCTCCTGCGCGCACTCCACTCCCTACAACAGGGAATTGCACATAGACGATATCGCCGAGCGCCTCCTGGGCAAAGTGGGTGATGCCGACGATGCCAACACCTTCCTCAAGCTTAATCCATTCATGGCTTTTGGTATAGCGTAACTTCTCAGGGAACATGATGACCTCTAAACCCTAAACCCACTCCTTGCTGAAGTCCCAGAGATGCTTTTACGATGAGCGCTTCTTTCACTGTTGACCACATTGGCCTACGACCCGACACGAGAACGAAGACCATAGACGGATCGTCGAGAAGCTCCGTCATCTCGATCGCGGCTTGTCCAACGGATGATTTCGCCACACCATGCACTCCACGTTCTGGTACCGCAACGATGAAGCGGTCGAACAAACGTTGCCTGGACTCCAGAAAATCTTCTGTATACCGAACAAGCGCTCGTCTTGGGTTTGTCATCGTGTCGGTATGTAGTTCAATCCCAAATCTCGCTCCAGGCTGTTGTTGCCTCACCACAGCCATCACACCATCGAGAACATTCTGATACTCACGATTTTTCCATCCTACCCAACGCCAAAATTCAGGAGCAAATCCTCCACGAACCTGCACAACAGGCATGACCCCAGGCGAATCTTGTGTCCACGGTCGGCCGCCAGAGGTGAAAAGTTTCCGTGGGGACAGGGGATGGTGGAAATCACGCCGAAACCCATCAAGCCCATGTTGACTAAAGCCGTCAAACGGACCGGAAGGGGGATCAAAGCGAAACACAATCAGGTCAACACCTGCAGTTGCAAGATCAAGAGCGGCACGCTTAATTGACTCTTGAAACTCTGGGTGAAGAAGATCAGGGGATCGAGACGGCCGAAGAGCGCCACTGTCCGCATTGAAACGGACATCACCCCATCCGCGAGAATCCCCGTAAAACATCCCCTCTCGGAGATTGAGTACTGCATATACCCGTATCCCCTGTCGATGGGCCTCCTTCACAAGATCCTTCCATCGTATTTCGTGACGGTGCCCAAAAAGATGCTGTTGCAGGAGCAGCGTGTTCGTTCCATTGCTCTTAATAGAGGCGACCCATGACCGAAGTGTTGCTTCAGACTTCATGGCGTCTCCAGGAGAGGAAACTTCCCACCCACGGGGAGAGCCAGATTGCCATGGCTCTACTGTCGCTGGATGTTGGGGAGAGGTCGTCTGGCTGGCTGATATGGGGGGCTCTGGCCGAATCTGCTTCCCGTCGACAACACAACCGGAGACCATCGCTGCAGCCGCCGTTATTGCCAGGAGGGATGCAAGCAAGAGGAGAACCCTTTACCAAACGCTACGAATTATCTGTCTCATTTAGGTTAGGTTATAACGCATAAATCAGCGTTTTTAAAGAAGAATGTAATTTCTTTATCTGCTGTATCAGGCGCATCTGATCCATGCACAACATTGCAGTCAATACTCGTCCCAAATGCTTTGCGAATCGTACCGTCCGCCGCCATGGCAGGATCAGTCGCGCCCATAAGCTCACGATGCCGAAGAATAGCACCCTCACCCTCAAGAGCCAATACCACGATGGGACCTGAAGACATAAACGAGGTGAGATCACCAAAAAAAGGCTGCTCACGATGAACGTGATAAAAGGCCTCAGCTTGTTCCTTAGTAAGTTGTGTTGAGCGAATCGCGATGGGCGTCATCCCACCCTGTTCGTACCGACGAATAATCTCACCGATAATTCGGCTTCGTACTCCGTCCGGCTTAATAATAGCCAACGTGCGTTCAAGCATTGCGTCTGTCTACCTCTCTCTTTCAAGTTTTCGCGTCGATGAAAACGCGTGATTCTAACACTCCAGCATTCCTCTGGCCAGGTCCTCAGGACGGAATATCCCACGTTCCGTAATGATCCCGGTAATCAATTGTGCTGGTGTCATATCAAAGGCTGGATTGTGTATGACAGTATTCTCTGGGGTGATACGCGTCATCCCGAGAACGTTGGCAACCTCTCCCGTGTCCCGCTCTTCGATCGGAATACCGTCACCAGATGACATCGAAGCATCAATGGTCGATCGTGGAGCAGCCACATAAAATGGCACTCCGTGTGCTCGAGCTAACACTGCCAGGCTGTATGTGCCAATTTTGTTCACAACATCTCCATTGGACGCAATCCGATCGGCACCAACAACACACACCTGAATGCGGCCCTGGCGCATTAACGCTCCCGCCATATTGTCGGTAATCAGCGTCACCGGGATCTTATCCTGCTGGAGTTCCCACACCGTAAGCCGCGCACCCTGAAGTACCGGTCTCGTCTCCCCGGCAATCACAGAGATATTTTTGCCTTCTTCACAAGCGGCACGGACAACGCCAAGCGCCGTCCCATACCCGCCGGTCGCCAGGGATCCCGCATTGCAGTGCGTCATCACGGTCTGGCCTTCCGCCAATAACGCCGCACCATGGCGACCAATTGCTTTATTTACTTCAATATCCTCTTTCAGAATCCGGCACGCTTCGGTAATCAATTGTGCCTTAAGCTCGACAACAGAAGCATCCCGATGAGTGTTCAAGACTTTTTTCATCTGTTCAATTGCCCAAAACAAATTCACCGCCGTCGGTCGCGTCGCGGCCAGGTGATCACAGATTTCACACAGGTCTTTGGAAAAAGCATCGAATGTTTTTGCCTCGAGTGTTTGCGCCCCCAAAGCTACTCCCATCGCTGCCGCAATCCCGATTGCCGGAGCGCCACGCACACGAAGGTCTTTGATCGCCTGAGCCACCACTCGATAATCGCGGCAGTCTAGAAAGGTTACGGAATGTGGGAGTGCCTGCTGATCCAATAGCCGCACATACCCATCTTTCCATTCGATAGGGGAGATCATTGTTCAATCATGGTTTGTAAGATGGCTTTTGCTTTTCGAAGCGCGATCGCTCTGTGACTCATCGTATTTTTCTCTTCGGTGCTCAATTGGGCCATGGTCTTCCCAAGCGCGGGAATGAAGAATATCGGATCATACCCGAACCCATTGTCCCCAGCCGGATGCTCGGCAATCATCCCTTCCAATGTGCCGTCAACGACCTGTACTTCAAAGCCGGGTTGCGCAATCGCGGCAACGGTGAGAAACAACGCGTGACGGCGTTCCCACGGAATCCCCTCCATCTCGTGGAGCACCTTACGCCAATTATCCTCGTAACTTGCCCCTGGACCGGCATACCTGGCGGCAAAAATTCCTGGCCGTCCTCCAAGTGCCTCAACGTTCAACCCCGTATCGTCCGCCAACGCAGTATGGCCGGTATACCGTGAAATCACGGTCGCCTTTTTGACCGCATTCGCCTCACATGTCTCTCCATCTTCCACGACGTCAGGTGCACCAGGAAACTCCTCCAGTGTCCGTAATGAAATGCTAAGCTCCGCGAGCAGAGCTGCCAACTCATCTTTTTTATCTTGATTCTGGGTCGCGAGGACCAAGGGACCAATCATGCGAACACTTCAAAGCCGGTCTCGCGTCAACCGATACCACTAGCCACAAAGTGAACCATGGATTTGCTCATGGCAATAGTTACGGATTTGACGCTGATTCGTCCGTCGAATCCAATTCTGGTACGGTCGAGGCAGGCGAAGGCACTACAGACACACCATCGCCTCCACCAAGGATGCGGATTCTTGATGATGCTTCGCTGAAATAGATCGAGTGAGGATACCCTTTGACGAGTTCCTGATATCGTGCCATAGCGGCGTCCGATTGTTTCTGCTGCTCGCCTAAACTCGCAAGCTCAAGCAACGCAAGATCCTTATTGGGCGCCTTATCAATCGTCAGGATCTTTTCGAAGGCACGCTCAGCACGTTGCAAGTCCCCTTGTTCGAGGTATGCATATGCCAACCGCTGACGAACAAGAGAATTCAAAGTCCCCCGCAAGGGGTACGCGTCGAGGAACTGTTGATATGTCGCAACGGCACCCTCATGATCACCAAGAACTGACAGTGCATTTGCAAGAAGATGCATCGCTAAGGGTGCGCTTGAACTCTTGGGATACTTCGCGACAATTGATTGAAACAGTTCGACGGCTTGACGCACATGCGACAATCCAGCATCCGTATCATTCAGCGGGCGATTCATATACAAATGCGTGGCTTGCTGAAGCTGCTCTTGCGCCAACTGTTCAGCCTGTGCGTTCATGAAATAGACACCACCAACCACGGCTGCTGCCACAATCACGGTCCCTATAACGACCCACAGCGTCTTCGCGCGAGCACCCATATCATGACGCAAGCGCGTCATCGATTCCATCACTTTACGCTCGTCTGGAACACTCGTTTTGCTTACCGTTTTGATCTTAAATGCCATGCATTCCTCACCTTTCCGAAAGCTGCAAATTGCCTCTTCTAAACAATCATGTTATTACGTCATAGCATCTAAAGCTTGTCAAGCCACCACCATTCGACAAAAAATGTTTACACAGTCGCTGACCCATCTTCAGGAAACACATCTGCTCCGGACACTCCACCGCACTGAGTCTGAACAGGATGCTGAAGTCACCATCGCGGGAAAGACTGTTATCCTATTCTCATCTAATAACTATCTTGGCCTCGCCAATCATCCCAAGCTCAAAGAAGCCGCCATTGCTGCCATCAAACAATATGGATTCGGTGCCGGAGCATCGCGGTTGCTTTCCGGAACCATGAGCCTGCACGAGCGGCTTGAAACCCGCCTCGCATCCTTTGCACAGACTGCCGCTGCACTCACGTTTAGCTCGGGATATCATGCCAACATCGGTCTGATTCAAACCTTGACACAGGAACTTCAACCGCATTGTCTCGTGCTTGCAGACCGTGCATGCCATGCCAGCCTCATTGATGCGATTCGGCTCACGAAAGCTCGATTTAAAGTGTACCAACACCAGAACACCGAGCAGCTTGAACGGCTTCTCTCAACCCAGGCTGTCACTGACGCCAAAAACATTCTTGTCGTCACCGAAGGGGTTTTCAGCATGGATGGAGACATCGCTCCCCTCCCTCAGCTGCTCACATGCGCCAAGAAATGTTCAGCGACGTTGCTCGTTGATGATGCCCATGGTACCGGCGTGATGGGACGCACCGGACGCGGGACGATTGAGCACTTCGATCTCGAGACGAAAATCCCTATTCGCATGGGGACGCTCGGCAAAGCCCTCGGCTGCATGGGTGGCTTCGTGGCTGGACCGCGCGAACTCATACAGCTCCTCATCAACCGCGCCCGTTCGTTCATCTACACGACAGCTCCACCACCAGCCATTGCGGCAGCAGCACTCGCTGCGTTATCCATTCTGGAAGCTGAACCGGAACGCAGAGACCAACTGTGGCAAAACCGCGACTACATGCTCTCGAATCTGAAATCCCTCGGATACAACACAATGCACACCGAAAGTCCGATTCTCCCCATACTCATTGGTGATCCTTCACGTACCCTTCAATTCTCACAGCAACTCTTCGAACACGGCATCTATGCCCCAGCCATCCGACCACCAACGATTCCTCGAGGAACCAGCCGACTGCGGATAAGCATCATGGCAACCCACCAACAAGCCCAGTTGGACTACGCCTTAGACGTCTTCAGAAACGTCGGCCGGTCATTAGGAATTATTTCGTGACAGGAAGGTTCAAGACAGGCTGAACGAGCGTGGGAGGCGAGATCTGAGGTCCAAGACTAGGCGCGGCGATTCTATACTCCTCCAATTCCTCCGTGACCACTGTGGTGCGCATAGTGACGCCGCCCGCCACCGGAACATCAATCGTTTCAATATATTTGATCAGACCAACACCACGGACGAACCAACTCGTAAGCTGATCCCTCGCGACGATCACTTCGCCATCCGAGGACATCGTCACGGCAAATTCCATCTTCCCATTGAGCCTGAGTACATTCTGAAACGTCCCTGCTGGAACGGATAGGGTCTCCAACGACCCGACCGTTACCTCAGCGAACGCGTCGACACGCTCATTCATACCATCTCCGTCTAGGTCTTGAAAAAAGTTACGATCTTTTACGTCAAATTGCCGAAATGTGTGTTGTTCAACCAACGGGAATTTGACTACTGGATACGGGATGAGCTGCTGTTCAAATAACTGCTGCGGTTGGCTGCCATGATATATCACACCCTCATTCCCGACATGGTAGGAGCTTTCTGTCTCCCCCGTATTGCCAGGATTGGTTTCAATAAAGACAATCACACGCTGACCATCCTTCTGCATCGTCTTGACTGCAGTGGCACTGTTTGTGAAAACGTTGGTAGAAATGAGCTGCACTTCCCGTTCATGGAGCGTCCCTTGATAATGCCACACGCTTCCGATTGGAGCATGAAAATATGAGACTGGGTTGGGAATAGGGGTTGAAGCCGTAACGATCGATACGAACCCCGTATATAACACGACACACAACACCACCGCTCGTATATCCACCAGCTGGAATCTGCATCTCATCAGCTTCTTCACGAACATCCATTGACGACCATTGGGACGAGACCGTATCACATCATTGTCCGCGCGCTCAAGCGTTTCCTTCACACTTGCACTACTCTTCTTCCAATAATCAGGTAGTATAGGCGCATGATCCTGAATACATCTACCAGCTACACTCTTAAATAGCATTGAGACGTCTGAAGCTACAACACTGGTTTACAACTGGTCCACTCCAGCTGATTTTCAAGAACGCTGGGATTCTGCTCAGTGGGAAGTCAGTCGCAGGATTATGCAACCTCGGCTCTCTCGCCCTCGCAGCGCGCGCGCTTGGTCCTGACGTCTTTGGCACCCTCATTCTCATCCATACTGTCGTTCGGTTAATCATAGGCATTTTAAAATTCCAATCTTGGCAAGCTGTCATCCGTTACGGAGCGATAAGTCTACACACCCAACAACATCAGAACTTCCATGGCCTTATCATCTTTACCGTACTTCTTGATGCGGTAAGCGCCGTGCTCGGAGCAACAGTGTCAATCCTCGCAGTACCACTTATTGCCCCATATCTCGGGTGGAGTGATGACGTGACATCCATGGCCATGCTCTATAGCATCGTCATTCTATTCAGTGTCACGGCCACACCGATAGGAATCCTTCGCCTCTTTAACCGCTTTGACCTTCTATCGATCCACGCAACCATCTCACCGGGGATTCGCTTGATTGGGGCAAGCGTTATTTATTTCGTCGGCATCGGTTTATGGGGATTCTTATCCGTGTGGTTCATTGCGGGTGTTGTCGGTGGAATCGTCCTTGTCGTGATGGGATGGTGTGAACTACGCAAGCGTGAACTCATTCCTCCGAGACATATGTCCTTCCGCAACCTCACCCAACCCCACCCCGGACTGTGGCGGTTCGTCTTCGCAACGAATATCCAAAGCTCATTGGAGCTGACGACCGGCCATCTCACGACATTGGTAGTCGGTTGGGTCCTTGGACCAACAGCAGCGGGTTTATTTAAAATCGCGAAGGAGCTGTCTACTGTGCTCTCCAGAGCCGGCGGGTTGTTGGCAGAGTCAATTTATCCAGAGCTAGCCAAGTTATCCACTCAAGAACAAAACCAGACCTTCCGCCGTGTGATTGTTAGATCTGGACTCGTCGCAGGAGGCGGTGCAACAATAATCTTTTTAGGCATGATCGTGCTTGGCGAACCGCTACTCCGGTTGACGGTAGGAACCGAATTTGTTGGCGCCTATCCACTTCTTCTTCTCCTGATTCTCGCCGAAACAATCGGAGCATTTGGTTTTGGCCTCAATTCAGCAATGTACGCGATTGGACGCGCTGGTATTCCATTGCAGGTCAACGTAACCGCGACCGTACTCTACCTTCCTTTACTCTTTTTCTTTCTGACACAGATGAGCACGATCGGGGCAGGCATTGCGTTCACCATCTTTTCGGCAACCAGGTTCGTCGCGATGGCAACGATCACCACTCGGCTGCTTCGTCGAGGAAAGACAACCCGCTAGCTGAAAGACGAGAAGGCGTCGCAAATCTTCTCAAGCTGCGTGTCGGTGTGACCTGCACTCACACTACAGCGCAGCAAACAACCTCCATTGGGAGCGGCAGGAGGTAAAACAAGATTTACGTACACACCACGCTCCATGAGTTGGCTCCACAACCCAATCCCTCGCTCTCTCGTTTCTACCAGTGCGGCAACTACCGGACTCGGCTCGGGACCCAACGTGAATCCCATATCCCGAAGGCGTTCATAAAGATATGTCGCACTTTTCCAGAGCCGTTGACGCAGTTCCGGATGCGTTCTGAGAACCTGAAGAGCTGCGCGCGTTGAGGCAACGACCGAAGGAGAAGGCGATGCTGTAAAAATGTAGGGGCGACTCGCATACCTTATCATCTCTAGTTCGGGACGCCGGCTTACACAAAAACCACCAGTGGCACCGAGACTTTTGCTGAATGTTCCCACGATCAAGTCCACGCTTTTCTCGACGCCAGCCTCTTCAGCAAGCCCTCGACCATTCTCGCCAAGTACCCCAAGGGAATGCGCTTCATCAACCACCAGAAACGCCTGATACTTCGTCTTGATGGCTGCAATATCCCCCAGAGGAGCACGGTCTCCGAGCATGCTGTAAATGCCCTCAACAAGAATCAATGCGCGTGAGGCGCGGTCGCCAAGCCTCCGCAATCGCTTCTCCAGATCGCGAGCATCGTTGTGCCGGAATCGAATAACCTCGGCATTGCCCATGCGGCAACCATCGTAAATGCTCGCATGACAGTCCGTATCCAGAAGAATGACATCATCTGGCCCCGCCAAGGTCGAAAGCACTCCAAGATTGGCAAGATACCCTGTTGAGAATACAATCGCCGACCCAACCTGAAAGAAGTCTGCGAGCTCGCGCTCTAATGCAACATGACCCGCAAACGTTCCATTGGCCATTCGTGACCCTGTGGTGCCCGTACCCTCTTCCTCCAACGCGATGCGTGCTGCGTTAATACAGTCAGGATGAAATGTCAGCCCAAGGTAATTATTGGTACCTGCGAGAATCGTGCGTTGACCATTTACCATCGCTTCAGTGGAGGAAATCACTCGATCGACGACGACATTAAACGGATCGGCCCCTCCCGAAAGTAGCGCTCGCCTTTCCTCTGCAAGCTGCTGAAATTTTTCAAAGAGGGGCATTATGAGTGGCGCGTGAGGCGTTCAAGTTGAACCGCAAAATCTTTGATGGTTCGAATATCCGGAATAATATTCAGCGGGATCGAGATATCAAAACGATCTTCACCCTCGAGTAAGATCTGCATCACTTGTAATGAGTCCAACCCGATATCGGCAACAAGCTCTGTCCCCTCGTCAAGAGTGAGTTCTGTTTTGACATAGGGTGTGAGGATCGCGTACAGCTCGGTCAAAATCTCATCGTAGCTCTTCATCCGTGTTACAACGTCGGCCGGTGCGGAGCTCCCGTATCTGATGGTGATGACGAACGCGTGTGACACCCCCAATTAAAGGTTTTTCGTAGCCCCTCATCCAGCGCGATCTTGGGCGTCCAACCTATCACATCATGCATAGCAGCGTTGTTACAGACCCAATAATGATGCCGAAGCTCACGAAGCTTACCTGGTGTAAACATCGGCGCATGCCTTGTAAGACGCGACACCGTGATGTTGCATAGCGCAACAACTTTCAACAGGAGCTCTGAAATAGAAAACCGAATCACACGCCGTTGGCAGAGTCGTTCTACGGTATCAATCACATCATTCCAGCTATATCCGCTAGGATAGCCATCATGGAGCTCCAAGACCCGAGGTGCAGAAGATGCATTCTCCAGACACATCACCACGGCATCCGCGAGGTCATCCACATACAGCAACGAGAACCGGGCCTGGTCCGGAGCAAGCTTCAGCGCTATGCCCTTTCCCATCCACTCCAACAACGGGCGCAACTCGCGATCTCCCGGGCCGTATACTGCTGGAGGCCGCAGCACCGTCCACTCCATCTCCTTCGCCAATACCGCAAGCTGCGCTTCCCCTTGAGATTTACTCATTGCATACGGCGACATCAAGGGCTCGCGGGCCGCCAGAGAAGACATTAACAAGAAACGTGGTACCCGAGTTTGTTCGAAAGAAGCGCGCACGATGTTTGCGACACCATGGACATTCACGGACTCAAAATCAGTGAACGACCATCCACGGACACAACCGGCGCAGTGTACCACATCATCTACGCCTTCAACGAGACGGCGGAGGCTTTCGAGGTCAGCGAGATTGCCCTCAACAAACTGGATTGGAATTGTAGCGAGATTGGCTGTTGGAGAGGAGGCGCGAACCAGCGCCCGAACGGCCCAGCCTGCCGTGTGAAACCGGTGTGCTAACGCACTGCCTATAAATCCCGTCGCCCCAGTTAGGGCAACTGTCCTGGACATGGATTGGGCCTAGTGATCACCCTGTAGCCCTACATTCGCGTGCTGCTTCTGGGGAGGCTTGTCCGGACTCATTCGAGGAAAGCCGGTCGCGTCGTTGAAGAAAATCTTGCCGAGTCCGTGAGCGAGAAAGCTTGCCCGATGACGTACGAGGCAATGTGTGGGGACGAGCTAATTCAATACAGCAGTTAATACCGAGTTCCTCGCGGATCATACGCTGCAATCGATCGACGAGACTTCCTCCCTCGGTGCCGTTGAACTCGCCACATTGGACCACCATGACGGCCAACTCCTCACCATCCTCACCTAAAATGGAAAATGCAGATGCATCTCCGGGTCGGACTTCTGGCTGCTGTTCTGCCAAATATTCGAGATCCTGAGGCCAGATATTCCGACCTTTGATGATAATGAGATCCTTGATCCGGCCCGTGATAAAGAGATGCTCCTTCACGCGATATCCAATATCTCCCGTATTCAGCCACCCGTCAGACGACAGCACCTCTTTCGTAGCCTCCAGGTCCCCAAAGTAACTCGACATAATGCTCGGCCCTCGGAGAAATATGGTTCCGCATTCTCTATCACACAACTCATGACCCTGCTCATTTCGAATTTGAACTTCGTACTCCGGCAGCGGTTTTCCACAATTCACAAAACTGCTGACGCGTGAGCGATCCTCACTTCCGCCTTCGTTGAGCACGGCTCGTGCTACCTGGCGCTCAGACAGATGATCTCTATCCACACGGTCAACATCAAGACCTTCGCGCAATGGGGCAAAGCTGACGGCGAGAGAACATTCGGCCATACCATAACACGCCATAAACGCGTTGGCATCGAATCCAGTACCATGAAGTGCCTGCGCAAAATTCGCTAACGATTCATGGTGGATCATCTCCGCCCCGGCTCCGGCAATGCGCCAACTGCTGAGATCAAGCACCGCGGCATCTTCCTGCCGAACACGTCGCGTACAGAGGTCATATCCGAAGGTCGGACTAAAAGAGATCGTAGCGCGATTCTTTGCAATTAAGGAAAGCCATTGCCTCGGACGCATCGCAAAGTCCCGTGGGCTGAGGTAGTCAACGGAAAGCTGGGAAGCAACAGGGCCAAGCACAAAACCCACGAGGCCCATGTCATGATAGAAGGGAAGCCAGGAGACACACCGGTCAGAAGGTCGGACTCCGAGTCCATGTTTGATGATACCAGAGAGGTTATTTAACGCCGCCTGTTGGGTGATCATCACACCTCGAGGAAAGCGGGTGCTCCCAGATGTAAACTGAAGGTAGGCAAGCTCGTCGAACCTAAGCGGACGTAACGCGTTCATGTTTTCCGGAAGTTTTGCAAAATCCTCTGGGCTCCCAATAAAGCGAAGATCCAAGCTTTCAGCAGCCTCTGTAAGGAAGGGTAGAAATCCTGGCGGCACCACTGCAACCGAGGCCTGACATTTTACGAGCAAGGCTCTGAGCTGCTCGACGTACACAGATCGACTGGCGAGGTGAATAGACGCTGGAACCGGTACTGGCACCAAGCCCGCATATTGGCAGGCAAAGAAAAACCGCATAAAATCGGGATTGGTATCAGCCAGCAAGGCCACTCGTGCCCCACGTAACAGTCCCAGACTCTGAAGACGGCGCGCCAACGTTTGAGCCTGTTCGCGCAGTTCCTCGTAGGGAACCACAGCACTAAGTTCTCCCTTACCAGTATAAAAGTTGCATCCGGTCACACCTCGTGCGGCATAGTCCAGCGCCTGTGAAAGATTGGCGAAATCACCTGGCCTGAGCGGCACTGTGTTCTCGGTTGGAGTTGGCTTCATTACATTCACCCTCACACCCTTAACGTTAAGGTAAATTCCGAATAATTTTACACAATTTACAGCGTCGACACAACAACGCAGATCAGGCAAAATTGCCCCGCTACTCTATATATATTATGGCGAAAACGCAAATTATTATTTCAATGACCGCACTCTTCTAGCGAGAGGAGTCAGATCATTGACGCGCCAATCATGCCCCATTCTTCACAGAAATGTAGGGTACATTGGAGGCATAAGTCCCAGATGTGATCAATCCCACAAATCTTTCATATGAGCTATGATTTGCTGATTTTGTGTCATGGTCGTTTCGTTAATATGGGACAGTTCTGGTGGACCAGGCCACCCATAGTCATAGAACGTGCAATCAGCCATCACTTTGCTATCAGCATACCGAGGGATGACATGGAAGTGCACGTCAGGATCGACCATCATCAGCATGAGATAATTGATTTTGTCATAGGCAAATGCACGCTGCAGCCCGGTCTCGATCTCTCGCGTGATACCCTGTAATTCCACAAAGGCTTCGCGGCTCAGCTCGGAGAAGGCAGTTGCGTTCTCTGAGCTCACAAGGACCATCGCGCCTAATGTAATTTGCTGAGGACGTAGTACTAACACCCATGTGTCGTACGCTTTGACCCTGGCGTGTGGATCACCAAATTTTTTCAGGGTCGCATTTGTCATAATATCACGGCCCGTACTCATCTTGCGGCATGTTTCGTTATTCCCATTCTACGAACACGCCTCATCGCTTGAGACGCGCGGAAAAGTGCACTATAATAGCATCCGCGTGTCCGCGATGAAAGCAAGCTCAATGTCTATGCAGATAAAAAAGGAACTTGATCCATGGGGTTGTTGAATTCGATCTGGCGAACACAAAAACACCATCTTGATCAAATGACCCTTCGCGAACTCATTGTCGCGTATTTTCAATATCCGGCCATTCAAACCTATATTTTCTTGCTTGCCGTGAGTGGGTCCCTCGCACTGCGTTGGAGCCAACCGCTGGGACAACAACAGATCGTGACACTGGCCATCGCCACCATTCTTGCGATCTTGGTGTATCCAATCGTCTGGTACACACTGCACCGTTTCGTGCTTCACGGACGCTTCCTCTATAAATCTCCTCGAACGGCAGCACTCTGGAAGCGCATCCACTACGACCATCATCGCGATCCTCACGACTTAGGAGTCTTGTTTGGAGCACTCCACACCACGCTCCCAACAATCGCGTTGGTTACCCTCCCCATCGGCACACTCATTGGAGGACCGGCCGGAGCAGCGATGGCCTTCGCCGCCGGTCTCGCAACCACGCTCTTCTATGAGTTCTGCCATTGCACGCAACACCTTCGCTATATGCCACGAAGCGCTTTTCTACGCCGCATTAAGCGCCTCCACTTGCTCCATCACTACCACAACGAACATGGGAACTTTGGGATTACCAATTACTTCTGGGATCGAGTAATCGGAACATTCTACAATAATTCCGGTGAACGTCCGCACAGCGAGACCGTCTTCAACCTTGGGTATGCCAACGAGGAAAACAGACGCTACCCTTGGGTCGCCCAACTCTCCCACGATGGCGATTAGGGTGCGCGCAGCGCCCCGCACGGACAACCGTTTTCTCACCGATTACTCTCACGTCCCCTAATGCCTGCTGTCGAGGCCACATCAGACCACGAGGACCGTATACGCGTCATCCCTGTGACAAACCGGCGCCTGCGCCGAGAGTTCGTTCGGTTGCCCTGGTTGACGAATTCCATGGATCCGATGTGGATTCCTCCATTACTCCTCGAGCGCCAGGAGCATCTCTCTCAACGCAACCCCTACTTCGCACATGCGCATGCCACGTTCTGGCTGGCATACCGACATCAAACACCCGTTGGGCGCATCAGTGCACAAATCGACACACTGCACTTGGAACGGTATCAAGACTTGACTGGGTTCTTTGGGATGATCGAGGCCCAAGATGACGCCGAGGTCTTTGAAGCATTGTTCACAACGGCAGAAACCTGGCTACGTGATCAAGGCATGCGGCACGTACGGGGGCCGTTCAACCTTTCTATTAACGAGGAGTGCGGATTGCTTGTCGATGGGTTTGAGTATCCGCCGATGGTAATGATGGGTCATGCACCTCAATACTATGCCACGCGGCTAGAGGGCTTAGGGTACTGTAAAGTTAAAGACACCTTGGCGTACCGTATCGACGCCACCTTTACCCCACCACCGGTGATGAAACTTATCGCAGCACGGACTGCTGAGAGAATCACTGTACGCCCATTACAGCGAGAAAATTTCGCGCGCGACATCTCCATCCTGAAGGACATCTTCAATGACGCGTGGTCAGATAACTGGGGATACATTCCATTTACTGAAGCGGAATTTTCCCACCTTGCCCAGAGTCTGAAGTACCTTGTGGCGGATGATTTGGTTCAAATTGCTGAGGTCGATGGTGTTCCCGCGGCAATGATTGTCGTCTTCCCCAACGTCAACGAGGCCATTCGCGATCTGAACGGTCGACTCTTTCCGTTCGGTTGGATTAAGCTGTTGTGGCGCCTCAAAGCAACATATCCCAAAACCGCGCGAATTCCACTCATGGGAGTACGTAAACGCTACCAACGCAGCCTCCTTGGAACTGCGCTCGCCTTTATGGTGATTGACGCCGTCCGTGATCCCGGACTCAAACGTGGCATTCAAGAAGTCGAACTGTCTTGGATTCTCGAAGATAACCATGGAATGCGGAATATCCTTCAATCATTAGGGGGAACCCCATACAAACAATACCGCATCTACCAGAAAGACCTTTAAGGTATGTTGCGCCGATTTACTGCCGTCGTACTCGCAGCCGACCGCGGTCCACATGATCCCGTTGCAGCATCTGCCAACGTACCATGCAAAGCCCTTACGCCTATTGGTGATACGCCAATGGTGATCCGCGTGCTCGACGCGCTTGACGCTGCCCAATCTATCGAATTGAGCATTCTGTGCGGTCCAGAATGGGACTCAATCAATCACGAGAAAACACTTGCCGATCGCGTAACGTCCAAGCAGATTCGGTGGATTCAGCCGCGGGCAACGCCGAGTTTAAGCGCATATCATGCCATGGCATCCGTCGATCATGAGAACCTCATTCTTCTCACAACCGCCGACCATGCCCTTCTTCACCCCGCATTGATCGACACATTTTGTCGTGGATCACTGAAGGCAGGTGGTGACATCGTGGTAGGTGTCGCGCGTCACGACATCGTTCAAACGGCGTTTCCCAATACGAGACGGACCGCCATTCGACTACAAGATGGCGCCTATTGCAGCTGTAACCTATTCGCGTTTCTCACACCGCAAGGACGCGAGGTCGCAAAGTTTTGGCGTCGGGTGGAGCGCCATCGAAAAAACCCGCTACGCCTCATTGGAATATTGGGCTGGAGGACGGTCGTGCAGTATCTGTTTGGAAAGCTGTCACTGGCAGGTGCACTCGCACGCTTATCACACCAAATCGGACTGACGATCCATGCCATAGAACTTCCATTTCCGGAAGCGGCGCTTGACGTAGACACCGTCAGCGATTGGGTACTGGTTCAAAACATTGCACGATCGTTTCAGCCTGATCGAGGTCCTCGGCACAATCAATCTCTGCCCACTGAAGTCCCTGAATAGAATGCGTCCAAACGAACCCAGATTGCGCCATATCATCGATCACCGACAAATACCACTGTTTGAGTGCCTGCGGTGTCCGTATCGCACGCTCAAGTGCCTGCTGGAACAGCGCCGGGGCATCTCCACGAAACAGTAGCATCCCAATCGATTCTCCATCAGCCAGTTCTGGGGGAATATCCTTCCCGACCTTCACCAAACTCTCCCCATTCAATATCAGCTTCATATCGTCGGCATCATAGGTGGACTTCCGATCCATGACCATCGTGACCGGCCGAATCGGCGCATTCAGCGCACGATCCAATACCTGGGCCTCAAAAACTGTATCGCCGTTGAGGAGAAGAAAGTCTTCGTCCATTTCGGGTCGTGCAACCCAACAGGTCACCAAATTGTCCGCAATGCCGAAAAACGGATTATATACCATTCGAATATGAGGAATGATCGACTGAGTTTTTAAAAGTTCTTCGACATGTTCTGCACCAAACCCGACCACGACTGTGACGTCATCGATCCCACATTTGGCAAGTTCATGCATTTGCCACTCAATCAGCGATTGCCCATGCAGTTCAAGCAGGCATTTTGGGATTGTCTCAGTCAACGGAAGCAAGCGCCTACCTTGTCCCGCACTCAATAATATGGCCTTCATCTGCGAAATTCCTCTTCGTTTCCTGGTTGCGAGATAAGAACTGACATGCTATTCATGAACTGCTGTTCATAACCTACCAGATTTTGCATAGAATTTCTCGTGATTATCCACCGCTATCTCACGCGCGAAATCCTCAAACCCCTGATTGCGGTCTGCTCTATCTTGATCGTGATCTTTGTGAGCTATAAATCCGACCGATATCTTGCCGATGTCGTTGATGGCATCCTTCCAGCGAACACCGTCATCTCATTGCTTTTCCTGAAAGCCACCATTGCCCTGGAAGTCCTCCTTCCCATTACGCTCTATCTTTCCGTCGTGATCGGGTTGGGACGGCTATACACCGATTCAGAAATGACGGCACTCTTCGCCTGTGGAGTCAGCCCCAAGACCGTGCTGCGTAGCGTATTTGTGTTTTCGCTCCTGCTCGCCGTGCTGGTGGGAACGCTGTCACTATTTGTTCGCCCATGGGCCTACGAGAAGAGTTATCGTATCACCGCCCAAGCGGAAAACGACCTTGACTTCTCCCAAATACGGTCCGGCCATTTCTATGAAAAGAACCATGGGGACCGGGTCGTTTTTGTTGACGATCGTGATTACTCCGAAACGTCGAACAATGGCGTCTTTACCCTAACCGAACGCGACAACGTCGTACAAGCCATTGTGGCCCAGCGCGCCTATCAAAAGACCGACCAGATCACTGGGCAAAAAACAATCGTTTTTGCCGATGGACACAGATACACACTCTCACGCGACGGATCACGCGATTACATAATTCGCTTTGGCAGCATGACCATACAGCTCAAGGACAAAGAGCATAGGCCCGGGTACAAACGCAAAGCTGCGCCAACCCAGCACCTCGCCGCCTCGACAGACTCGTACGACATCGCCGAATTTCAATGGCGCCTCTCAACGGCCCTTTCGACCGTGCTCCTGGGCCTTCTCGGCATCCCATTAAGTCGCGCCTCGCCTCGACAAGGGAAATACGCGAAGTTGCTGACCGCGGTCATCATCTATGCGGTCTACTACAACCTGGTTGCGATCGCCAGAAATTGGGTCGAACAGGGGGTCGTCGGTCCCCTCCCTGGCATCTGGTGGGCACATGCTTTGCTGGGTTGCACAGTCGTCCTTTGGTTTTCATTATCGCCTCGGGAAGCTCAGCTCCGATGAAAACCCTTGATCGTTATATCGGAATACACCTCGGGAACGGATTCGTCCTTGTTCTCCTCATCTTGCTCTCGATATTCAGCTTCCTTGCCTTCGTGGAAGCACTCGACGATGTTGGCGTCGGCCAATACCAATTGGGCGACGCATGTCTGGCCATTCTACTGACTCTCCCGCGACGAATCATTGACCTTGCGCCCATCACGGCCTTGTTGGGTAGCCTCATCGCACTCGGGCGACTCGCCAATGGTGCCGAACTCTTGGCAATGCAAGCTTGCGGCATGTCAGCCACGCGCATTTCACTCTCTGTATTGAAAACCGGGTCCCTGTTTATCCTTGCCGTACTTATACTTGAATTTGGCATCGCACCTCCCCTAGAACAGCTTGCTCAATCCCGTCACTCTGTCCTGACATCAGGAATCGATTCACTACGAACCGAGCAAGGGTTTTGGTTCCGAAACGGGAGAAGTTTTATCAATATCGGGCGTATCAAACACGGCGGAGTCCCTGCTGATATCGATATATACGAGTTAGATGAGCGCGGACATTTGCAAACATTTACACAGGCTCGAGAAGCGAAAATTCAACGGGATAACGAATGGGTACTCATGGATATCACCCAAACCAGCATTAACCAAGACGACATCACGATCCAACGCTACCCGACCACAATACAAGACAACCTCCTGACTCCGGAACAGATCAGCCTCCTCGTCCTTCCACCGGAAAGCCTGTCACCACTCGACCTGTATCAATACGCGCACTACCTCAAGGAGCACGGCCAGAACGCAGACCGACACGACCTCGCGCTCTGGAAAAAAGCCAGCATGCCCGCAGCCACCGGTGCGATGATCGTGATGGCAATTCCGTTTGTTTTCGGGCCGCTACGCGCTGTCAGCGCCGGCTGGAGAATGATGGTCGGAGCAATGTTGGGCATCGCGTTCCACCTGAGCAACCAGATCGCAGGGAATATCGGATTGCTCTTCGAGCTACATCCCGCGATAACCACCATGCTGCCTATTGCAGCCGTTCTGGCCATTGCAGTGGCGCTCTTGCGCGAAATCTAAATTTCTACAGGAGACCCCAACTCCACGAACCGTCGTTCTGCGTGGGAATAGCCTCGTACCGAGAGCTGCACATTCCACGTCGATGCCTGGCGTATGAGTCGATACAGATGGTATTGCGCTCTTCGATCTGGGTCGTGGCTTGTCGCTGAGGCGGCAGGCACACCGATGGTTGGAACGGTCCGCCCCTGGATGACCATTGCCCGTATTGATGAACGGTGTCCATGTCCGTGCAACACTAACTCTGCACCGCAACGTCCTATGACTGAACGAAACGCTGCATGATCAGTGAGTCGCATCCGCCATGGCACCGTACCTGGAATCGGTGGATGATGGAGCAAGATGACACGAAACAAACTGCGTTCGCCCGTTTCACCGAGGATCCGTTCGAGAGCCTGAAGTTGGGAGTGCCCAATGCTCCCTATGGCAAGAAATGGTGCGGATGGTCTCGCAGTCGAAAGACCAATAAGTGCAACTGAGCCGCGAATACGTACGCTTGGAAAGCATGCCTCGCGTTCGCCAGATTCGCCCGCGATGTCTGACTGTATATATGACGCCCACAATGCAAGCGTATCGTCCCAGTCTGTTACAACGTACGCGTCATGGTTTCCCGGGATGACAGTGACCTCAGACGGTGCCCCGAGGGCATCGAGCCAGTGCTTTGCCTCCTGAAACTCATGCGGCAATCCAATCTGTGTCAAATCGCCAGTTACCACGGTGTGATCAGGTTGCTGCAATTGTAAGTCGCGTACAAGCTCGGCAAGAATTTCCGGCAGGTATTTGGCACGGCGGTTAAAGCGCCACGAGAGATACCCCAACACCCGCTTACTGAGCAGATCCCGCGCCCTAACACTGTCGAGCGACGACAGATGGGGGTCGGAAAGTTGGGCTATGGTGAATGTCTCTGTCATCGCACGCGTATTGTCCATCAACCTTTACCGATAGTAGTGTGTGTTATACAATATGCCGGTTTTCCCCGTTTTTGGCTAGGAGTATCAAGATAGCACCACTAAGTCCTCAGTCGGTGATTCTGTGAGTTAAACCATGACGACCTTCGTGCATATTGTCAGCAATTCGACGGTGTCACTCTGGGGACTCTCCTCCCGCGAGCGATTGCGCCGCATGCTCCAAAAGGATGGAAACGCAACGGTGGTTGATGACCTCGCGATCGTTCCAACAAATAGCTCGGTTCTTCTCATCCGCGGCGATTACATGTTCGATTCGCGCGTCCTTAGTTCTCTCCTTCACACTCCGAATATGATGCTTGAGGTCTGTTGTGACACACAATCGTCCATCGTTGCAGCACATGTTCCATCACGTCTGAAAGGCGATGCTTGCAATGTATTAAGCGGCTCCCTGCGCCCCGATATGCTGCCACACATCCATACGCGGACAGCCGAGACGTTAACATCGGCATATCACGCCCAACTCAAAAAGTCCGACCCTCCCTTTGTACTCCCCATTACGTTGGAACGTCAGAGGGCACTGGAGCAGAAACTCTTTTCTGGAGCATACAAGGGCGTCACGGATCTCGTCACCAAATGGGTGTGGCCTCGCCCTGCTCAATGGGCAACCCGCATGTGCATCCAGAATGGCATACGCGCGAATCATGTCACCATCGCAAGTCTTGTCTTGGTGATGATCACTGGATGGTTGTTTCTCATAGGGCATTATGGCTGGGGCCTCATGACTGGATGGCTCATGACCTTCCTCGACACCGTCGATGGAAAAATTGCGCGCGTGACCGTCACATCAAGTCGCATAGGCCATATACTTGATCATGGCCTCGATGTGATTCATCCCCCGTTGTGGTATCTCGCATGGGGACTTGGAATCGGTGCGTTTATCCCGGAAGCTTCATGGCTTTCGCTGGAAACGGTGTTATGGTTGATCATTGGCGGATACGTCGTCGGACGTCTGATCGAAGGCACATTTGAATTATGGCTGGGATCATTTGGAATCTTCTGCTGGCGTCCGTTTGATTCGTATCACCGCCTCGTCACCGCACGACGAAATCCTAACCTCATCCTTCTCACGAGTGCGACCCTCATGGGTCGCCCCGATATTGGCCTTATTGCCGTCGCGTTATTGACGATCGTCTCGACCCTAATACTTCTGGGACGTTTCGCTCTCGCGATCTACACGCGTCTCACATCAGGAACACTTCATGCCTGGTTTGCTAGGCTTGATGACGTCTCGACAGACCAATCACTTGCCACCAGATTATTTGCCACACAACCCACAACTCAGGCAACGTCCACGTAAGCCATTGGCCAAAATGAGTCCCCTGTTGCAGGAGGCCGTCCTTAACGAGCCCGGCCGCTCCACCACCGCCTATTCATCAACGGTTTCACGTCCAGTGCCGGTGAACCCCTCAATGCGCCTCGGAGTCCTCAATAATCCACTAAGCGGTGGGAATCGGAACGGCCTTGATGCTATCTATAAAATCCAGAAAGAATTCCCGCAGATACCGCATCGAGAGGCCCGCACACCAGCAGAAATTTCCGCAGCGCTTTCAGAATTTGCTAAACGAGAAATCAACCTTGTGGCCATTAATGGCGGCGATGGAACGATACAAGCGGTACTCACCACCTTACACCGGCAGTCTCCTTTCCAATTCCCTCCCCTGCTCAGCGTGCTCCGAGCAGGAACCACTAGCATGATCGCGGGAGATGTAGGACTACGTGGCTCGCGGGTTTCATCGCTGCGAACACTGTGTGCCTGGACAGAGGCATCACACCGCAGCACACATTTTCCAGTCATCCTGCGTCGGCCAGTGCTGCGCATTCACTCAGCGCATACGCCGGAACCAATCTTTGGAATGTTCTTTGGAACAGGAGGCATCACGCAAGGCATTGAGTTTTGTCGCAGCAGGATTCACTCCCTAGGCCTGCGAGGTGAAATCGGTGCGGGACTCGCAACGGCGTTGTTATTAGCATCCTTGCTGCGCAAACGATCCAGCTACGTCACACCAACACCTATCGCCACAACTCTCAACGAGGCCCCGACAACACAACACGAATGTCTTATCGTGATGGTCAGCACATTGGAGAGGCTCTTCGCCGGCTTACGTCCATATTGGGGAAGGGAAATTGCTCCGCTACATTACACCCTTCTTCGCGCAAAACCCCAATATATGTATCGCACACTGCCGGCACTTCTACGCGGTCGCGAGCACCCATACGGAACGCCAGAACACGGCTACATCAGCCATAATGTGGAACGCGTTTGTTTTCAATTAGAGTGTCCGTTCACTCTTGACGGAGAACTGTTCGGCATCAACGGCGAATCACATCAGGTCACCGTCGAAAGCGGAGGACACGCATCTTTTGTCCGCATATAGCAGGCCGCGTGCCATGATCATTCCTCATGCCCTCACCACAATCATCAATGAGCGGCAGACACACGCCACTTCGCCGGCAACACAACGCGCCATCGATCAGCTCCTCGCACAGTATGGCCATGCGGTGCAAGCGATCGTCTTTTACGGTTCGTGTCTGCGGCAGTCGACCGACAACGGCCTCATTGACCTATATGTCCTTGTCGATCGATATACTTCCGTCTACGGGAAAGGGCCTCGGGCCGTCCTGAACAAACTTCTCCCGCCTAACGTCTACTATATGGAATTCCCGTTTGATGGCAAAACGATTCGTGCGAAATACGCCATGATGTCCCTGCCAGACTTTCAACGTAGTACGACAACGCAATG
>JYMV01017844.1_pt1 | contig 46728 bp, 38 predicted proteins | sample 338911 | NCBI WGS metagenome assembly JYMV01 (sample SAMN03354496, study PRJNA234377) | hydrothermal vent metagenome | biome: Deep sea; feature: Hydrothermal plumes at the Eastern Lau Spreading Center, Western Pacific Ocean; material: Seawater | place: Tonga | collected 2009 | depth 2000 m m | reverse complement strand
AATGATGACGGGATTACTTCTGCAGGCATTTGCGCCTTAGCGGAAGCTGTAATCGATTTGGGAGACGTGTACGTCGTAGCCCCCGATAGTCCACAATCTGGAATGGGACACGCTGTTACTATTGGAGGTATTCTTCGAATTAAACCTGCCTACTTCCCAGTAAAAGGAGTCACTGCCCACACCACCTCAGGAACTCCTGTAGATTGCGTTAAGCTTGCTATCTATAAGATCTTACACAGAAAACCTGACCTATTACTCTCCGGAATAAATCACGGGAGCAACAGCTCTATTAACGTCATCTACTCTGGCACAATGTCAGCAGCGGTTGAAGGAGCCGTAGAAAGCATCCCCGCCATAGGATTTTCGCTTTTAGACCATGCCGCAGACGCTGACTTTAGCGCTGCAAAAATCGTTGCACGTAAAATGTCGATGGAGGTTATATCTCGAGGTCTCCCAGCTGGGGTTTGTCTTAATGTAAACATACCTAAACTTGCTCCTAGCGACCTTAAAGGCCTTAAAATATGTCGTCAATCCGCCGGGTATTGGACGGATTCGTTCGATGAAAGAAACGCTCCCAGCGGCGAGGTTTACTACTGGCTTAAAGGCGAATTCACGAACCCTGACAAAGGCGAGGACACAGACGAGTGGGCTTTAAATAATGGGTACGCATCTATCGTTCCGACTCAGTACGACCTTACTGCGCATCACGCAATTGCGAATCTAAATAGATGGGACTTGAATGAATAAGAAACTCGACACATTAGTGGGCGGAATAATAACCGGGTTGATAGGAACCGTTTTGGGGTTCCTTTTACTAGGCGCATTTTGGTCCTATAGTAACGGCGAATCCCTCAGCTATTTCATAGAAAACATAGCCGCGAAATCGCTCCTCTATCGAGACAGCATACTCACCCTCAGCACACTCTTTAACGTCGGCATTTTCTACCTCGGAATCAGAGCCGAATGGTGGCGCTTTTGCCGAGGAATCCTAATGGTAATAATGGCATGCGTTCCGTTAATTATTTGGTTTCAAATGCAAGCCGGAGTGTCGTGAAGCAATCCACCCGCATTTTCATGGTAGCTGGCGAAGCTTCTGGCGATATTTACGGAGGGCTTTTAGCTACGGAACTTTCAGACCAAACCCCAGCCCCCACTCTTCGAGGTTGGGGTGGCGAAAATATGGGGAATGCCGGAGTGAAAATCACGAAGCACTATCGAGAACTTGCGTACATGGGGCTTTGGGAAGTACTTGTGAATCTCCGCACTATTTTAAGTAACCTGGATCTATGCTGGAACGAAATAGAAGAGTTCAAACCCGACGCTATAGTTCTCATAGACTTTCCTGGGTTCAACATGCGTATAGCCCGAAAAGCGAAAAAGGCGGGTATTCGGGTATATCAGGTGGTGGCGCCACAGGTTTGGGCTTGGAAGAAAGGGCGAATTAAAGACCTAGCCCGCGACTACACCGCTGTATTCCCAGTCCTACCCTTCGAACACGACCTCCTAAAATCAGGCGGAGTAAACTCCATCTACTGCGGCCATCCGTTACTCGACGCCATTGACTCCGACTCTGAGTCTGAGTCAAGCTCTGGCTTCGAAAAAACCACTAAACCCATCTTAGCGCTCCTACCTGGCTCACGTACTCAGGAGTTAAAAAAGATGCTACCCCTATTATGCGAAGTTGCTAAGCTCTTTCCAGACATGCACGCTATTATCGCTGGCGCTCCAGGAGCTTCGAAAGCACTCTATCTCGAAGCAGAAAGTCTCGGCATACAAGTCACCTTTGACTCAACGCGCGACATACTCCGAAGCGCCTCCCTTGCGGTCGTCACTTCTGGAACTGCAACACTCGAAGCCGCCCTCCTATCGACTCCGCACGTCATAGTCTACAAAACGAGCTGGCTCACCTATCTCGCTGCAAAAACTTTCCTCCATATAGACCACATCGGCCTTCCGAACATCCTCCTAAACCGAGCCGCTGTCCCCGAGCTCATACAAAGCGAGTGCACCCCGAAAAACATCGCCTCCTCCCTCAGCACTCTCGATGTTTCTTCGCAAAAATCTTCGTTCCGTGAACTATCCTCGCTCCTTGGAAACACGACAGCGATTAAAGAAATCGCCTCGCATATTAAAGATTATCCAAAGAACTAGCTCTTTTATTTCTTCTTTCTCTTCTTCTTGAGGTTTTGGATCTTGTCTCCTCTCCTAACAGGCTTTTTGTACTTCTCTTTTACAGTAATGTTATAGCTTTTTTTCTTGACTACTACTTTACTGTTTTTCGCTGATTTCTCTTGAAAAGAAGGCCCGACTTTGAGCTCCGTCCTTTGAAGATAAATCTCATCGGGATCTATCGGTTTGTTTTTTTCCTCTGGGGTGAGTTGACTAGACATCTTAACGCCCTCAGGAATTTCATTAAACGGAATAGTGTAATCCATCAAGCTTTCAATAGAATCCTTTAATTCCGTCTCTTTCTCGCTGTAAAAGAGTATCGCCCTTCCGTCTAATCCAGCTCTTCCTGTTCTTCCGATTCGGTGTATATAGTTTTCGGGGTAGAAAGGAGTATCGAAGCTGATTACTGTGGAGATGTTTTCGATATCAATCCCACGAGCAATTACATCTGTCGCTATAAGAATTCTACTAGTACCATCAACGAATTTTTCAATGGATTTCGTCCGATAGTTTTGTTCTTTACTGGAATGAATCACTGAAATTTCAGATTCAAAATCCAATAATTCAGCTAGCCTATCTGCATTTACTTTAGTTGCCACAAAGATTAATACCTTACTGAATTCTTCTTTATCCTCTAATAAATGGTTTAATAAACTAGTCTTCGAATAAAAGTTCGGAACAGCATACTTCTCCTGCTTAATATTGTCTAAAGGCGTTCCACTAATCGAAATCGTTTTCTTAACAGGGTTAATCAGAAAATCATCTATCAATCCATCAACATAGGTAGTCATAGTGGCAGAAAAGAGAATGTTTTGGCGTTTTCTAGGCAGCTGCTCGAAGATGTTATTCAGCTGAGTTTTATATCCGAAATCGAGCATGATATCGACTTCGTCAATTACAAGTTTTTTGATAGACTTTAAACGCAAGACATTCGCAAGAGCGAGGTCATACAATCTTCTGGGGGTAGCTACGATAATATCCTGCCCTTCTAAAAGAGCTAATTTTTGACGGTTTATATTATTAGAACCGCCATAAACCCCTACTGCCCTAACATTTATGTAGGGCGTTAATTTATCAATTTCTTTTACTATTTGAATAACGAGCTCTCTTGTTGGCGCAAGGATTAACACTTTTGGATAAAGTTCTTCCGAAAACTTTAAGTCCTGCAAAAGAGGTAATAAATATGCTATCGTTTTTCCAGTTCCTGTTTGGGCAATTCCTACAAAATCGGAACCTCCAAGGATAGTAGAATACGATTCTTCCTGAATGGGGGTAGGTGTTACTAACCCTAGCTCAGCAAGTGCATTCTTTAATTGCTTCTTGATTTTAAAGTCTTCGAATGAATTCATTGTACTAGTGTACTACCAGTTATCACCGTCCACCATTCTACCTATAGAGCCAAGAACTGATCCTTCTCCTTTAGATTTACCTCCTGCGCTTGGAGCGTGCTGAAGGATTCTATCTGCTAAACGTGAGAAAGGAAGACTCTGTAAATATACGGTTCCGTGACCTTGAAGGGTCGCTAAGAAAAGCCCCTCACCACCGAAGAGCATAGACTTAAGTCCGCCAGCTTGCTCTATGCTATAGTCAATATTACCAGTAAAACCGACAATGCATCCTGTATCTATTCTGAGCTTCTCTCCATTAAGCTTCTTCTTCACTATTGTTCCTCCAGCGTGGAGGAATGCAAGACCGTCTCCTTTAAGCTTTTGTAGGATAAAACCTTCACCTCCGAAAAAACCTGCTCCTAATTTCTTATTTAGGGTGATAGTAACTTCCGTGCCTTTAGCGGCGCACAGAAAGGCATCTTTTTGGCATGTAATGCTTCCTCCAAGCTCAGATAAATTTAAAGGCAAAATCTTGCCTGGATAAGGTGACGCAAAAGCAACATTACGCTTAGTCACACCATTATTAGTAAAATGGGTTAGAAAAATAGACTCACCCGTGAGCAGCCGCTTCCCTACACCTAAGACCTTACTGAAAAAACCACTATCTGCCTTCGAGCCATCTCCCATCCTCGCTTCGAAGTTGATGTCTTCCTCCATCCAATTCATAGCTCCAGCTTCAGCAATAACTGTTTCTTGAGGGTCTAATTCGATTTCGACAGCCTGCAAATCGTCTCCGTAAATTTTGTAGTCTATTTCGTGTGAAGTCATAAGTAGGTTATTTATAGTCCGTATAATGTTGAGTTCCTTGGATACACGACTGTAATCGTAATCTTCACATCTCGTCTCTCTCCTGGTCCAAGTTCCAAGGCGAAAGTCACCAAGTTATTTGCTGCATCAAATCTGCCCCCTTCAGAAAATGTTACAGAGACATCAATTGCACCATCCCTTGCGCGAGTTCGTGGGGTTAAATCCACAAGGTCTAAAGAAATCGAGTCTGAAAGAGAGTTTTCTACCGATAGAGTCCAGTTTGAGACGACTTGTCGCTTACCGGACAAGAGTGAAGACGTACTAGTTTCTTCGACAAGCTCTCTTGAACATCGGACGTAGGGATTAGGGCCCAGCGGCATTACGAGAGTATCACCTATAGATGGTATGCTAAGGTAGAAATTTCCGAGGTATGAATTATTCGATATGACCTGAGCATATCCATTCATCAATTTATGGCCTGAGAATTCTGGAACTCTTACTGTAGAATATACCTCAGAGTTTAACGCCGGCACAGCGTAATATCTCACTTCCCCATCGAGTTCAAACTCATCTATAGCGACTTTCTCAACTTCACCATCTCCCGAAATAGTTGCAGAGGTTTCAAGGTCAAACCTGTATCTTGAGTTCCCAGCAAATGAAGCTTCCTCAGAGATCTCAAAACCAGAATCATCAAACTGCTCACCAACTGCAGAAGAAGCGAAAGAAGAGGATTCAGGCATATTATAATTTGCATAAACGCCACGCCTAGTAGAACGAGGCGGCTTTTTAGCACTTATCACCCAATCACCGAAACTAGCCGGAGAAAGCGTGCCTGAGGGCTTACCGCTAATTAGAGTAATGGGAGCGGAAGTCCAGTCAGAACCTGAGGATTGGGATATTAAAGCATATCGCTTAACAAAAATGTTTTTCGAATTGAAAATCACCTCATAATCAGTAGACCAAAAGGCTGATGGAGATAAGTACCTAAACTTGACTTCTTGTGGACGAGCGTACGTTTTCGATATATTTAATACTAAAATAACCACCCCCTCTTTATCGGCTTGTAAATGTTCCAAAGCCCTTTTCCTATTAGTCAGCTCTCTTATCAAGATTTTGATTTTATCAATATCCAAATCCGCTTCTAAAATATCCAATGACAACTCCTGATTTCGATCGCGCAAGAAGTCGGCCATTTCAGCAACGTCATCGACCAAAAGGACTTCATTATCACTTCCGATACTTCTATTTGCAGACAGAAAGTCTAGTTCTAAAATTAATGTTTTACGTATTGCTTCTATCATTTTTATTGAGACAGACTGCACGTAAATACTATCCTTAATTCCTGATAATTCTGACGATCTTGAATCGGGCTTTTCACGTTCTTCGTAGTCGATTTTCTCAACAGAAACTCCTTCTGGCAAGTCGATTTGAATGGTGCTCAAATCCACTCCTGGTGATATTCCTGGAATAATGATTTCCTGTTTGTCTCCCCTCAGCAACACTAAACTTGAATGCTCCACTAAAGCTCCTGCTTGGTGTACTTCTACTGATGAAATAGGCCAAACCTCATTCTTCTCACTTTGCCCTATCACATTAAGCGATACAGATAAGAAAAGGAGTGCGAAAAGTAATAAATCAGTGAATTTCATTTGGTGAAGTTAAACTAACTCGAGTTGAGAATTTTAGCAAAATTGTTAATTACAAATAACCGTGTATTCACTTGCGCTATATGCAATCCACCAGCCCAAACCACCTTCTATATTTGACTTAACGTTTGTGGGAGGCGCAAATGGGTTTCCTTGAGCGGACGCTGCTGCTTCGAACGTCATAACGGCATCGTATGCGGACTCATCAATGGTTTCGAGGCGAACTTTAACTGTGTCGCCCGTTTTCCAGAAACCGTATTCGCCTTCGGGTTCGGAGTTGTGATCGGCGGAATATCTAAAGAAGGAGAACGTGAATGTCTGACCGTTAATAAAACTGTCGTTCCAAGCAGAACCGAGAGGATAAATGAACGACGGGTCTTGACCGACTCGCCTTGAAGACCAACGGAACGAATTCCCTAACGTATCTGGATCTGTATAGGTCGTCCAAATAAAGCCGAGCGAATCATTCTCCGAAGTCGAAGGAACTAGGAAGTACGCAGAGTCTATAGGGATGACGTAATGTAAGATTGAAGAAGACGTAACTTCCAGTGTATCATAAAGCACGTGAAGATCGTACTTAGACCCCTCGACACCTATTAAAGCAGGCTCGTTAAGTGACGTGTAAGCACATAATGGAAACATCGATAAAATTTCGGCATCCATCCCTAACATTGTCGCAACTTGCTCAAGATCTTCCGGACTTAAATCGGTCGTGCAGATCTCATCTAATAGGTATGGCGTACCGTTAACGGACACGGTCACTTCGGCCCCTCCGAGATAAAACCCCTCTCCCGGAGTACCTACGGGGTCGAAATATCCTTGAGACTCGCTCAATAAAACGAAAGGCCTCTCCCCATTTCGAATACTCCCCTCTACCACTAAAAGTGTACTAGTTGGAGGAATATCTATATCGATGATCTTAGAACATCCCGACCCGAAAACCATAAGGAGAGCTATCAAAATAATGGGATAACGTGAGATGGAGGTTTGGCGTAAAAAGTGGAAGAAAAAATCACGAATAATCATAATGCAAAAGTAGATGCATTTAGTGTGTATTTCAAACGCTGTAATGCCTAAATTCGCCACACGTAACGACGACATGCTGAACAGAAGACACCTCCGTATCAAAATCCTACATATCCTATACGGATTTTATCAGGACGAAGACCTTGACGCCGTAAAGGCAAAGAAGGCATTATACCATAGCATCGACAAGATGTATGAGCTGTATTTGCTACTACTATCTATGATTGCAGACATGCAAGGATTGGCGATAGATAAGATCGAAGCCGGACGGAAGAAGCAACTTCCTACCCCTGAGGATTTACATCCTAACACGAAATTCGTCAGAAATGCTCCTTTAAGAGTCCTTGCTAACAGCAAAAAACTCGCGAACACGCTCAACGAAACAGGTGTAGGTTGGGGTAACAAACGAGTATTACTTCGAAAATTATTCCGAAGCCTTATTGAGCACGAAGAATATACGGAGTACATGGCCTCTGACGAAAGAAGCTTCCGTCATGATAGAGAAACGCTCGTAAGAATGTTTCGCAAGCATCTGATAAATGAAGAATCTTTTCAAGATATGCTTGAAGAAGAGAGCATTTTTTGGATGGACGATCTCGATTTAGCTAGTTCTATGGTGATAAAAACCATCAAGTCTATAAAAGAAGACGATGAGGAACTAGATATACTTCCATTATGGAGGAATGATGAAGATGACAAGCACTTTGCAAAAATGCTATTCACTCTAACCTTATCTCAAGGGGAGGAAAATGAAGCGCTTATTAAAGAAGGAGCACAAAACTGGGAGCTTGAGCGCATCGCCCTAATAGACCGCATCTTAATGAAGATGGCTTTAGCTGAGGCAAAGACCTTCCCGTCAATTCCTCTAAAAGTTACTCTTAACGAGTATATCGAGCTTTCGAAATACTATAGCACTGACAAGAGTCACAGCTTTATTAACGGTATTTTAGACCAACTCTTTACTAAGCTAAACGAGTCTGGAGAGATCAAGAAAACAGGCAGAGGCCTTATTTAATGAAGAGCTTGAGCTCTACATTAAATTTTGCCTTTATAACTACGCTTCTTTGCGTAGGCGTTGCGTTATCTAGTTGTGGTGATTTTAATCAAAACAACTCTCATGAGAGGTTCAATACTGACTTAATTGACATTCCTGGGACTGCTGCTACTGGAGAAAACACAGATGATAAGACTTCGAAAAAAGGTCCTGTCATTGAAATGGACGAACTCGAATTTAAATTTGGGACCATAATAGCTGGACGACATGTAAAACATACTTTTTCGTTTACAAACGTCGGTGACTCTCCGCTAGTAATCTCTAGTATTACTGCCCCATGTGGCTGTACCGTTGCGAAAAACTGGCCCAAACACCCTATACAACCAGGTGAGAAAGGCAAAATATTAGTTGAATTTGATTCTAGCGATAGAGTTGGATCTCAGATTAAAACGGTGGACGTAGTTACTAACACAAGACCCGCGCATTTAACTCTAAAACTAATTGGTGATGTGATAGGACCTGACCACCTACCCTCAGACTTAAATCGTTAGCTTTATCTTTTTTTACAAGAATTTTAAAAACTCATTATATGCTATTCAATCTTTTATTACAGGCAGACGCTGCTGAAGGAAGTGATTTCTCATTCATCATTCTTCTTGGAGGTATGTTCCTCATCATGTACTTCTTTATGATTCGTCCTCAGATGAAGCGTCAAAAAGAAGCAAAATCATTTCGTGAGTCTATCTCTAAAGGAGATAAAGTTGTAACTATCGGAGGGTTGCACGGAAAAATCATCTCAATTAGCGACCTAACTGTTATGCTCGAGTTAGAACAAGGAAAAGTACGCGTCGACAAAACTGCTGTATCACCTAAAGGTGGTGCTGATGAAGCAGATATAGAGTTGAAACAAAACTCGTAATGAAGTCGGTTCGCCCCATGTCGCTTCTGGTTGCACTTGTGCCCATAATTGCTTTAATCGCAATGCTGGCTGCCGATGTGGTTTGGTTTGGTGAAGACAGTTCTTATGGATCAAACCAAATGGCACTTCTTATCGCAGCTCTCATAGCTGGCGGAATAGGAGTTGCGCGAGGGACGAAATGGGAGGAGATGCGTGAAGCTATCGCCTCGAGCATAGGTCAAGCTACCGAGGCGATTTTAATACTATTGTTAATCGGGGCTCTCGCTGGGACTTGGCTTTTGGCGGGGATTATCCCGGCCTTTATCCATTACGGCCTACTCATTTTACAACCTGGAATATTCTTGTTTGCGGCATGTGTAGTCTGCGCTGTTCTATCTCTTGCTACAGGGAGCTCTTGGGGGACTGTGGGAACTGTGGGGGTTGCGTTAATTGGAATCGGAACAGCACTTGGACTTGAAGAAGGCTGGATTGCGGGTGCTATTATTTCGGGCGCATATTTCGGAGATAAATTATCACCACTTTCTGATACTACGAACCTCGCCCCTGCCGTAGCAGGAACTGATTTGATTACCCACATCAAATACATGACTATTACGACTATTCCAAGTTTTGTAATCGCTCTTATTGTATTTCTAATTGTAGGGTTCGGAGGTAGCGCATCAACAATTGTAGAGGCCGGATTCGCTGATGGATTCGGTGATGCCGTAAGAGGCGTCTTCAATATACACCCTGGATTATTCATCGCTCCTATTGCGGTGCTGGTTATGATAGCTCGTAAAGTTCCTGCTGCTCCTGCGTTATTTATTGGGGTTTTGCTAGGAGCTCTTACAGCGGTGATTTTCCAGCCTGATGTAATTAAAATGGTAGCTGGCGAAGATTTGAGTTTTGCCGCAGCGGCCTACGTCGCATCGATGAAAGCTATGGCTGTAGACACTGCCTACGTAACGAACAATGTTCTTGCGGACAACCTTTTAAAGGCTGGAGGAATGAACGGAATGATGAACACGATTTGGCTAATCATTTGCGCTATGACATTTGGTGCTGTTCTTCAGGCTGCGGGGATGTTGAAAAGGATTACCGCCGCTTTAATCTCAGGCGTAAACTCTGTCTTCGGATTGATCGGTAGGACTGTTGGAACTTGTATCGCCTTTAACATTCTTGCATCAGACCAGTACATTGCGATAGTAGTTCCTGGCAAGATGTTCAAAGACGCTTTCGATGAGGAAGGTTTGGCTCCCGAAAACTTGAGTCGCACATTGGAAGATGCTGGTACTGTCACATCTGTGCTTATCCCTTGGAATACTTGTGGTGTAGCCCAAAGCGGAATTCTAGGAGTTGCAACTTTAGCCTACGCTCCATACTGTATATTCAACTGGGTGAGTCCTTTGATGTCGCTTTTAGTGGCAGGGCTTGGCTATAAACTGAAGTATAAAGATGACGCCGGACAGTGACGTTATCGAGGATCATATTGTCATCAGAGGTGCGCGAGAGCATAACCTTTGTGATATTGATGTAATTCTGCCTAGGAATAAACTTGTTGTTTTTACTGGCGTGAGTGGATCTGGAAAGTCTAGCTTGGCTTTCGACACACTTTATGCTGAGGGGTCGAGGAGGTATTTGGAAACACTTTCGACGTATGCTCGACAGTTTATAGGAGGGCTTAAAAGACCTGACGTAGAGAGGATTACAGGCCTTAGCCCCGTTATTTCTATAGAACAAAAAACGGTTACTAAAAACCCCCGTTCGACTGTGGGTACAGTAACCGAGGTTCATGATTTCCTTCGACTTCTTTACGCCCGTGCTTCCGATGCATATTCATTGGAGACCGGAGAGCCTATGGTTCGGTATACTGACGAACAAATCGCAGATAGCATTGTGTCTCGGTTCGGGAATGCTAAGTTGCTTCTTCTCGCTCCGTTAGTTAGAGGTCGGAAAGGTCATTATAGAGAGCTTTTCGACCAGGTGCGTCGTAAGGGTTATGTTAGAGCGAGGGTCGATGGCGAAATCGTTGAACTCGATTCGGGGTTTAAAGTGGATCGATATAAGGTTCACGACATCGAACTTGTTATCGATAGGGTTATTGTAGGAGGGGATGGTGATAGACTTATGAAATCGGTGCGAACTGCTCTCACTTTAGGTAAAGGATCGATGTCTGTGCTGGAACATGGGGTAATAAACCCTCGCCCAGTTCATTTCTCAAGAAATTTAATGTGTCCCACTACCGGTCTCGCATATCCAGACCCTGAACCGAATCTATTTTCATTCAACTCGCCTTACGGTGCCTGCCCTACTTGTAACGGATTAGGTCAAGTCGCAGAAGTAAATCGTGATCTCGTATTCCCTGACCCTAAGATTAGTGTACGGAAAGGCGGAATTGCTCCTTTAGGAGAACTGAAAAGCAATAAAACCTCAAACATCATTGAGGCCTTGCTTGCCTCTCACGGAATTAAACCCACTACAGCGATAGAGGATTTAAGTGAGGAGATAATAGGCCAAATCCTTTACGGAACGGATGAATTGATTAATGTCCCAAGTAGATTTGGCCCTAAAAATGAGGGCGTCAAATACGACGGAGTAATTGCGATAGTGGAGAAATCTGCTATGAGAGCCACCTCCGTTCCGCTCAAAAGATGGGCGCAACAGTTTATGCATAAGATTCCATGCTCCAATTGTTCCGGGACGAGGTTGAAGCCGATTAGCAGACAATTTCGAATTGGAGACAAGGACATTTCGCAACTCGGAGCTATGGACTTCGGGACTTTACAAGATTGGTTTACGGGGATAGAGAAGTCGCTATCTAAAAGACAGCAAGTCATTGCAAAAGAGCCACTTAAGGAGATTCGCGCCAGGATAGGGTTTATGCTCGATGTGGGACTTGGCTACTTGAGCCTCGACCGTCCTGCAAAGTCTCTTTCTGGAGGAGAAGGCCAAAGAATTAGACTTGCAACCCAAATCGGTTCAAGTCTTACCGAAGTCCTATACATTTTAGACGAGCCTTCGATAGGGCTTCATTCACGTGACAACCACAGACTTATTTCATCTCTTCAAGCTCTACGCGATGCCGGAAATTCCGTGATTGTTGTAGAACATGACGAAGAAATGATGCTCGCGTCAGACCATCTAGTTGACATCGGACCAGGAGCTGGAGTTCACGGCGGGCGAATAGTAGCTCAAGGACCTCCATCAGAACACCTCAGCTCAAATTCTCTCACCGCTGCGTATTTACGAGGCGATAAGAAAATAGAAATCCCTAAAAAAAGACGAAAAGGAACAAGTAAAAAGCTAATCGTTTCTAACGCTACTGGCAACAATCTTAAAGGAGTAACTCTAACACTCCCTCTCGGACGATTGATTTGCGTAACGGGCGTTTCTGGCAGCGGTAAAAGCTCCCTCATAAACAGCACCCTCTACCCCGCTCTTCAAAACCACTTGCATGAGCCCATCCGTACCCCTTTACCCCACGACGAGATTAAAGGTCTCAAGCATCTTGACAAGGTAATCGCAATAGACCAAACCCCTATCGGAAGAACCCCCCGCTCTAATCCAGCTACTTATACCGGGATTATGGACCACATCCGCAAGCTCTTTACTCTACTACCCGAAGCTAGGATTAGAGGGTATAAACCTGGTCGATTTTCGTTCAATGTTGTAGGAGGTCGATGCGAAGATTGTAAGGGAGCAGGAGTACGTACCGTAGAAATGAATTTCCTCCCTAACGTACACGTCCCATGCGACACCTGTTCAGGCCGTCGATTTAATCGCGAAACTCTCGAAGTTCGGTATAAAGGCAGGAGTATTTCTGACGTATTGGACATGACTGTTGACGAAGCTGCCGCCTTTTTCGATCCCTATCCGAAGATTAAAAGAATAGTCACCACATTGAAAGACGTAGGACTTGGATACATCTCGCTAGGGCAGCCCTCCACCACCCTTTCGGGCGGGGAAGCCCAACGTGTCAAGCTCGCCTCAGAACTTGCACGGGTCGGCACGGGAAACACCCTTTACATTCTCGACGAACCCACTACAGGACTTCACTTCTCCGACGTTGAAATGCTACTCGACGTACTGAACCGCATAGTCGACAAAGGCAACACCGTCATCGTGATCGAACACCATATGGACGTAATCAAAGTAGCCGATCACGTCATAGACCTCGGCCCCGAAGGAGGTAATGGTGGAGGTGAAATAATCGCTTCTGGAACTCCTGAACAAGTTGCCCTTGAAAAAAACAGTCACACAGGTCATTATCTAGCTAAGATTCTTAACTATGTTTGATACATGGCTAAACCATTAAAACATCGCACTTGGACCGAAATCATGTCGAAAGACAGTTGGTCTATTTTTAAAATCATGAGTGAATTTGTTGAAGGCTACGAAGCCCTTCAACGAATCGGACCATGTGTATCAATATACGGGTCTGCCAGAACAGGCCCCGACACCCAAGTTTATAAAGATGCACAAAGAGTAGCTTACTTACTTGTAGAAGCCGGCTACGGAGTAATCACCGGAGGAGGACCTGGAGTTATGGAGGCCGGAAATAGAGGAGCTTTCGAGGCGGGAGGACCATCAGTAGGTCTTAACATACAACTTCCTTTCGAGCAACACGACAACCCTTACATCGATAGGGACAAGAGCATAGATTTTGATTATTTCTTCGTCCGCAAGGTGATGTTCGTGAAGTACAGCCAAGCTTTCGTAGTAATGCCTGGCGGGTTCGGAACTCTAGACGAGCTTTTCGAAGCTCTCACTCTAGTCCAAACAGGCAAACTCAAACACCGCCCCATCATCCTCTACGGATCTCAGTTCTGGGGAGGTCTAATTGATTGGTTCCGGGAAACTATGCTGAAAGAGTACAAAACCATTTCTGAGCAAGATCCAGACCTACTCTACGTTGTGGACAGTCCCGAAGAAGCAGTGAAAGTAATTACCGATTACCATTCAAAATCGGAACTCAAGCCGAATTTCTAATACTTAACCATTTTAAAATGAAGAAACCATTACTAGCCGTCTTCATGATTGCATTAACCTCAATTGTAGGGTTCGCACAGCAAGACACTCTCCTCCCCTACACTGCTGAAACGCTAACGATACCGTATGAAGCGCTAACGGAATGGTCGCCTTTAAACATTGACGAGATGTGGGATGTGCCGATTGTCACTTTGAATCTGCAATTTGACTTTCCGTGCTTTGGAGACACTGCAGATATCGTAAGATTAACCGACATAGGTGGGGGAATCGAACTATACGTTAGTGACAACTTCCATCTCCTAAGCGCCACAACTTGCAACTTAAATGATATTTTAAATGTCGCTGACTCGACAATTACGGAGGGGTCTACTCATAGATATGTGACAATTGGGGAATCGCCTAACCGTATTTTTAAATTGGAATTCAATAATGTGGGATTCGATTATGAGATGAATATGACTCAGGCGGCGGCATCAAGAGCGAACTTTCAGGTTTGGCTTTATGAAAACGGGATGATAGAGTACCACTTCGGTCCTAATACAGTCAGCGACATATCAGCAATTGACTACTGGCCTAAACAAACGGCTGGGATTTCTAGCTATTGGGATTTCTTTGACTTTACAGGGTGCTTTATGTGGGCAAGCGGTAATGCGGAAGACCCGGAATACCCACTATTCTACGAGGTGGAGTATGACTCTTTGAATATCAGTCCCGCCTTTGACGGTTTAGACGCGTGGCCTTCGGACGGACGGGTTTATAGGTACAATTATATTTATTCTCCTGTTATCGGAGTAGATGAAGTTATCGAAAACGCTTTGACCTTAAGCGCATTCCCTAACCCTACACATAGTTCTTTCTCTATTCATGGGGCACCAAACAAAGAGGAGTGGGTGTCTATTTTTGATGGTACAGGAAGGTTAGTACATGCCGAAAAGTTTACTGGTGAAATAACTATTGATGCCGCTAACTGGGCTGTGGGCACTTATACTATCACGTCACCAAGATATCGATCTTCTAAAGTCGTAATTAACTAATTAGTGACATTCTGACTGATAAAAGTCATTTAAATATAGAAACCTGCCCCTTGCTGTGTCATGGTGGCAGTTTTTTTTTGGTCTAAAGCAATGGCATAAGACTTGCTATGAAGATATTCATAACACAGAAAATTAACAAAATGGCTACTACAAAAGCATCTAAAACGAAAAAAGGAAGCATTAATGTAACTACGGAAAATATTTTTCCAATCATTAAAAAGTTTCTTTACAGCGATCACGAAATTTTCCTCAGAGAACTTGTTTCAAATGCGGTTGATGCAACTCAGAAGCGTAAGACTATCTCTAAAGCTGGAGATATTGTCAAGTTTAAGAACGACAATCCGCAAGTGATCGTGAAACTGGATAAAGAAGCGAAGACCATTACTATATCTGACAGTGGAATAGGAATGACTGCCGACGAAATAGACAAGTACATTAACCAAATCGCTTTTTCTGGAGCCTCTGAATTTCTTGACAAATACAAGGATGATGATGCGAAGCAGGCGATAATCGGTCACTTCGGTTTAGGGTTCTACTCTTCTTTCATGGTGGCTGAAAGAGTTGACATCTTCTCTTTAAGTGCGACAAAAGGCGCAAAAGCAGTGAAATGGACTTGCGACGGATCTCCTGACTACACAATCGAGTCAACTGACAAAAAAGAAGTAGGTACTGAAATCGTACTTCACATTGCTGAGGACTCAGTTGAATTCCTTGAAGACGATAAAATTGGTGGAATACTGAACAAATACTGCAAGTTTATGCCTGTAGATATAGTGTTCGGAAAACGTTCTATTCAAGAAGAAGACCCGAAAGGCGAAAAAGACGATGAAGGAAACGTAAAGCAGGTAAGTAAAGAGATAGATAATATCCTTAACAACACTTCTCCTGCTTGGATGAAAAAGCCAGCAGACTTAAACGAGGAAGAGTACACAAGTTTCTACCGTGAACTCTACCCTATGAATATGGAGGATCCACTCTTCAATATTCACCTAAATGTAGATTTCCCGTTCAATCTGACAGGTATTTTGTACTTCCCTCCACTTAAAAAGCAGATGGATCTACAGAAGAACAAAATCCACCTTTATTCAAACCAAGTCTTTATTACAGACAACGTTGAGAATATAGTTCCTGATTTCTTGACTATGCTTCATGGAGTAATTGATTCTCCAGATATTCCATTGAACGTGAGTCGTTCGTACTTACAGGAGGACGCAAATGTCAAGAAGATCTCTGGCTACATCTCGAAAAAAGTTGCGGATAAGCTCGCTAATATGTTCAAGACGGATAGACCATCTTTCGAGAGCCAGTGGGATGACTTGAGAATTTTCGTTGAGTACGGAATCTTAACTGATGAGAAATTTGCTGAGCGTTCTAAGAAATTCTACCTATACAAGGATACTGACGGGAATTGTATGACTCATGAAGAGTTAATCGAAGCTGTAGGTGAAAACCAAAAGGATAAAAGCGGTAAAATAATCTTCCCTTACACATCTGATGTTTCAACCCAGCACTCGTTTGTTAAGGATGCAACTGACAGAGGTTATAAGGTTCTGACTATGGAAGGTCCGTTAGCTGCTCATATTGTTGGCAAATTAGAACAAACCCATACCGACGTACAATTCAAGCGTGTAGATTCAGATATCATCGAGAAACTTATCGAAAAGGAAGATGAAGATTCAACAAGCGCATTAGACGAAGCTGCTCAGGAAAAACTTACTCCTATCATACAGGGGGCGTTCCCAGAAAAAGGGTACGACTTAAAGTTCGCTGCCATGTCACCTACTTCTGCTCCATTCGTGATTACACGTAGTGAGTGGATGCGTAGAATGAAAGAGCAACAGGCTGTCGGAGGAGGTGGATTCCAAATGTTTGGTGAAATGCCAGAAAAGTTTGATGTAACTATTAATTCCAACCACCCACTCGCAGCTCAACTTTTAGAAGAGAAAGACGAAGAAAAAAGAACTGCTACAGTGAAAGACGCAGCTGATTTAGCTCGACTATCACAAGGAATTCTTGAAGGAAAGGAGCTTGCCGACTTTATAGCGCGCGGATTTAAGAACTTGCAGTCATAAAACTGAGGCAATTCAGAAAATAAATTCTCTCTTGGAACTGACGCTAACATCGAGAACGCGGGTTTAGTGAAGGCAGGTTGCAGGCGGTAGTTATTAATAACACTTTGTAAACGAGTAAATTATGGCCGGATTTGGAAAATGGGTAGGCGGAGCGATTGGCTGGGCTTTAGGAGGCCCTATCGGAGGAATTCTCGGCTATCAGGTGGGGAAACTCTTCAGCTCTGGGGACCAAATCTCTCAAGGGGGAGCAAGAGGATTTCAAAGTCGCACTACGAGATCGGGTGATTTCGCTATGGCACTAGTCGTTTTGAGCGCTGCCGTAATGCAAGCTGACGGGAAGGTTCTCAAATCAGAACTTGACTTTGTAAAGAACTTTCTCAAACTAAATTTCGGAAGCGCTCAAGCAGATCAGCTTCTCCTGTTATTGAGAGAGGCGCTTAAACAGCAAGTCGATGTAAGGGGGGTAGCATCCCAGATCCGTTTCAACATGGATCATCCGAAACGACTCCTACTTCTACAATATTTATACGGGATTTCGAAATCTGACGGGCACGTAGATAAATCAGAAATCGATCTAATACGAACGATAGCTAGCCATCTAGGAATAAGCTTAAAAGACATCGAGAGTATCGAGGAGCCTTTCCATTCGGGATCATTAAACCCATACAAAGTCCTTGAAATCACTGACAAATCGACTGACTCTGAAGTAAAGAAGGCATACAGGCGACTCGCAATCAAGTTCCACCCTGATAAAATTGGTGATCTCGGAGAAGGGCCGCGCCAAAAAGCTAAAGAACGTTTTTTACAAGTACAAGAGGCGTACGAGCAGATAAAGAAGTCTCGAGGATTTAAATGAGTTAAGTATATAGAAAGACTATATTCGTAGTTCATACTTTTGGAACTTACTATGAGATTATCTACGAATACCCGCGCGACTTTTGTTTTAGCGACTTTGATGTTTGGATTGCAAATCCTTGCTCCGTTTCGTGCTGAGGCTCAGTTTTTTAAAAGGAAGAAGAATACTGAACAACCTAAAGACAAGGAGTCTAGCAAGTCTAAGACTATCGGCGAGATAACTAAAAACGCCGAAAAATTCGAAGGGTTATTTACCATGTATCGTGACACCATAACTGGGGAGTCTTGGATGGCTATTTCAGAAGAGGCGTTTAAGCAGGAGTTTATTTACTTTTCTCAAGTGGAAGATGGAGTTCTAGAGACTGGTAATTTCAGGGGGAACTATAGATCGAGCAAGGTGATTTCGTTTCATAAAGATTATGAGCGAATCGAAATTCACCAGGAGAGTACTCGTTACTACTTTAACCCGGAGAGTCCGCTTTCGAAGTCTGATAATGCAAACATCAACACTCCAATTTTGGCCAGCTTGAAGATTGAGGCAAAAGACGAAGCTACTGATAGCGTTACCGCTACATACTTGGTGTCGGGTGATTTGGTCTTTTTAAGCGAGAAAATTTCTATGATTAAAGCTCCAAATCACGGGAGTAGGAAGAGTGCTCTGGGTAAGCTTTCTAAGGATAAGACTAAGATTTTAGAAATAAATAATTATCCTGAGAATTTAGAGATTGTGGTTGATTACGTATTTGACAATCCTAATCCGACAGGGAGATCAAGTGCATTCACTGATTCGCGCTACATCTCTGTTAGTTACAGACATGCCCTTCTCCAAATGCCTGAAGAGGACGGATTTACGCCGAGAAAGGACGATGCGCGCATTGGGTATTTCATGACGAAAGTAAATGATATGACCAGCCCCAGCTCTACACCTTGGAATGACGTAATTGACCGGTGGAGACTGGAAAAGAAGAATCCCGAGCTCGAGCTTTCTGAGCCTATTGAACCTATTACTTGGTGGATAGAGAACACGACTCCCTACGAGTTTAGAGATTACATCAAAACCGGAGTGGAAAAATGGAATTTGGCTTTCGAGAAAATCGGATTCAAAAATGCTATCGTTGTGAAAATTCAACCAGACACCGCGAACTGGGATGCGGGTGACATACGCTATAATGTTCTTCGTTGGACATCATCTCCTACCACACCTTTCAGTGGGTATGGACCCAGCTTCGTAAATCCTCGAACTGGTGAGATTTTAGGTGCTGATGTGATGTTAGAATACGCTGGAATGGCTGGTAGGATTTGGAAAGCTGAGGTATTCGAAACTGATGGAATGCAGCTAACTTCTCGCGAGCGTACTGCCCAAATGATAAACATGTGTAATGCGGGGAGTGTAATGGCTGAGCACACCCTCTTTTCCCTGGCTGCAATGCAGGTTCTTTCATTCGACGATGCTGATCATGATGAATTTGTACGCCAAACCTTGCACCGACTTTCACTTCACGAAGTGGGACACACATTAGGGTTCAGTCACAATATGCACGCTAGTACAATGCTATCGCCCGATGAATTGAAAGATCCGGAAGTAGTGGCAATAAACGGAATGTGCAATAGCGTAATGGAATACCCCGCGATCAATTTCGCACGAAATCCTGAAGACCAAACCCTTTACTACGACGACTCTCCCGGCCCATACGATTACTGGCTTATTGAGTACGGATATAGCACAGGCCTTGACGATATAGATGCAGAAGACGCTCGTCTTGAGGAAATCCTCGCAAAATCTACTTCTCCCCTATTAAAGTTCGGAAACGATGCTGACGATATGAGATACTCCGGTTCAGGAATCAACCCAGACGTAAACATATACGACCTCTCAAACGATCCTGTAGCTTACGCTACGGAACGTTGTGAATTAGTCAACGACTTACTTGGTGAGTTTGTAGAAAAATTCGCTGACTCAGGAAAGAACTACCACGAAGTACGTCGCGCATACCTTTCACTTACAGGAGAGTACGCAATACAATTAAGGGTGATGACTCGCCAGATAGGTGGCGTTCGCTATGACAGATCTGGCACTGAGTTCATGGGTGATAAGACGCCTTTTACTCCAGTCTCGTTAATAGACCAAAAAGCAGCACTAACCGCCCTCGCCAAGTACGCTTTCGCTCCTGACGCATTCGATGCAGCAGATGATTGTTACGCATACTTACAACAGCAACGACGCGGTTTCGGGTTTTTCGGTCAAGGTGAAGCTCCGCGAATACACTCTAGAGTGCTATCAGCCCAATACGGTGCGCTAGGCCACCTACTGCACCCTATCGTGCTCCAACGCATCACCGACTCTGGTCTGTACGGCAACGAGTACGATATCGCTACATACATGAACGATCTCACAGACATCATATTCAAGCACGACCTCCGCAAGTCCGTAAATACTTACAGACAACAGCTTCAAGTCAAATATGTAGAGTCGTTAATTAAAGCGCTCGACGTGAAAGAACGATACGATAGGATTGCAAGAGGAGTAATTCTTCAACAGCTAAATAACATCGACCGTTTCGAAAAAAGTGCCTACTCTCCCGACGCCTTAACGGGCGCTCACAGATTGCACGTACGTCACTTGATCGACCAAGCTTGGCAACACTAACTAGTTCTATAACATCCCCTCTACTACAGAAATTCTAGTAAAAAGGGCATCTCTATGTCCAGACCAATTCGCATGTCTTGATGACTCCCCTTGTCCGTGCTTCCATATTTTTTCCCACGCAACGACTTCTGATTGAAGTCCTACATATCCAATTAGGGCCAGAGTAGATTTCATCTTGTGAAGGATTAGGGCTACAACTTCAAGCTCGACTGCTGCCCCTAAAATTTCTAAGTCCTTATTCAAACTAACCTTCGCCAAATGATTTACTTCCATGATCAATTGCGGAATGCCTTGGTATAATAAATTCAAAGCCTTTTCGTCCGTTCTGATGGCAGGAGCTTGAGGAAATTTATCGGAAAGAAACTGAAATATGGAGTCTGAATCTTTCATAGGGATTTGGTCTTTCTCTATAACCAAATCATAAAGCACTTTCGTGGGTATAACATCCCCACTATAAACCACTAAACCCCAGCTATCTAGGGCAGACTTTAGGCCATCAGTAATATCACCTTTCAAGAAAAGTGAAAAACCTGCAAAAGCATCTGGAGAGTGGTGCATGTTAGTAAGGTAGGAATTGTATTTTTACCAAATGCCGATGCAACTGAGAAAAATCGTGAATATTTTTTTTATGTTTCTTAGTGCGTTCATATTTACTAGTTCAATCGCCTTCTCTCAGACCTCATACTCCACTGAAATACCTCCTGAAATAGCAGTAAAACTTAGAGTTTTTCCTATTAAGAATTATGAGCCACAACTAAAGTCTGAACTTAGAGCGCCTGATGTTTGGGAAGTTGTTTTAAACGTGGTTGCTAACGATAAGGACACTCAATCCTCGATTATGAAGTCATATCGGGAGGAAGGATATGCAAAATTACAGTGGGCAAACCTATGGAATAATCGATGTAAAGATGTTTGGAGACTTCTTTCTGACAATTATCACCTCCCAATTTCATCCTCATATTTTCCATTATTATTATCTAAGGAAGAAAACTGCTCTTGTGAACTTTCTGGGGAAATACTCCTTCAATTCGACGGGATTAATGATGATGGAGTGGCTTTAATTGAAAGATTAGAAAAATTATATGATGGGGATGACTTTATTGGCTGGTTACACGAGTTAAGAATTGTAATTCGGCTACTTGAGAATTTTGAGCTAGACGAACACAAAGGGATTTGGGAAACTCGCGAAAAAGTGATGAAAATTGCCCCACTCGACAATCTTCATAAAGTCCTCAAAGGCGAAACGCTTTATAGTCTATCCGTTTTATACAAGGTGAGCATAGAATCGATTCAGGAAGCGAACGGATTAGGGGAGAGTACTAATATTTCTGAAGGAAGTAGTTTGATAATCCCTTATGGATTATGAAGTTTCACGAACCTAGGACAAGTACTCTTTTCCTATTCATTCTCGTTATTGCATTATACCTTGTTCCTTATCTAGAGGACGAATATGGCAACCGATATATTGCAGAGGTCGAAGAGGCTCAAGAAGAAATTCCAGTTTGGGCGGATTTTTCGGCTAGCGAAGAAATAGATAGTATCCCACCCCCTATTATTAAAGTAACTGAAGAAGATCCCATTGCTCGGGACTCCGCTATCTCGAAAACTATAGAGATAAAGCCAGGGCTCTGGGCGCCCGATTATGATACATGTACTGTTAGAGATATAGCTCCTTCGAATTTATTTTCTGGCTCGCAAGAAGCTCGCGATAGACTTTATTTTTTCTTCGAAAATCTTAACGAATTAAGTCCAAACGACACCGAACCCATTCATGTATTCCACTTCGGAGATTCTCAAATCGAAGGCGACAGGATTACAGGAAGACTTAGATCAAGCTGGCAAAAAACATGGGGAGGAAGTGGGCCTGGTCTCATCCCAGCGCTACAACCTATACCATCACTTGCAATACGTCAAAAATATGTGGGAAATATTAAAAGGCACACGAGATTCGGGAAAAGAGACACAACTCTAGGACACAATAATTATGGCGCCATGGCGGCCTTAAGTGTTATTCAGGACTCTGCCACCTTACTCCTGCACCCTCATCCTATGGGGTTTCGGAAAAATAAAACATGGCATGAAATCGAGATGTTGTTCGGTTCAGTTCCAATGGGCGGAGATTTAATAATCTACGGAGAATCAACAGATTCTATTTCGATAAACATTCCTCCAAGCGCTGACGGCACACATATATCAATGAAAGTTGAACTAGCGGGAATAAAGGAGGATTTGGTCTTAAAAATTGAAGGATATAAAGTGGAAGTGACAGGTATTCGGTTAGGTAGTTCTCAGGGTGTGCAAATTCATAATATACCGATGAGGGGGAGCTCTGGTACTATTTTCACTAAGCTGGGAAGTGGACATTTTAGTGATTTTATTAACGGGTGGGATGTCGGAATGGTGATTCTTCAATATGGTGGCAACACTGCTCCGTATGTGAAAACTATTGAATCTGCTGAGAGATATGGGAAGCGGTTTGGCAGACAAGTACGGTTTTTTCGTGCTCTAATACCCGATGCTTCGATAATAGTTATCGGCCCATCTGATATGGGAGAGACTATGGATTCTACGAATTTGACTTTCCCTATGCTAGGTGAAATCAGGCGAGCTTTGAAAGAAGAAACTATAAAAGAAGGAGGTCTATTTTGGGATTTAAGTGAAGCAATGGGTGGGCCAGGAACTATGGTCGAGTGGTCGAGTGTATCGCCGAAATTGGCATCTCCTGACTTAGTACACTTCACACCGAAAGGGGCTAAAATAATAGGGGAAAAGTTAGATATGGCTTTCCGTGCAGAGTATAGGACTTGGGAAAATATGATTCGAGGGAGTGTTGTCGAAATAAGTGAAGACGAATGAATTCACAGCTTTTATTTACACAACCCGCTTTTTGGATGTTTATGCTCGTCGTTTTGGCGGTTTTGGCTCTGTTGAAGAATAAAACTGGGATTAGGAATGCTTTTCTGTTCGCCGCTAGCATGTTTTTCTATTGGAATACCAGTGCGAGCTTCGTGTTCTTACTGCTATTTTCGACAACTGCCGATTGGGGTATCGCATTAGCGATGTCGAAATCCGAGTCCTGGAAGCGTAGGGCGTGGTTGATTTTGAGTATCGTAATTAATCTTGGACTGCTTGGCTTTTTTAAGTATGCTTACTTTTTCGCCGATGCGAGTTCGTCGTTATTTGGGACAACTTGGGAGGCGATAATCCCGGGCGCAAATTGGATGAACTCGAACTTGGGCACTTCGTTTCGTGTGGACTCGATCTTGCTACCTGTCGGGATTTCTTTCTACACTTTCCAAACCCTGAGTTACGCTATCGATGTATACAGAAAAGAAATAGAACCTGTTAAATCGTTCTTGGATTTCGGCTGTTACGTAACTTTCTTTCCGCAGTTAGTAGCTGGCCCTATCGTAAGGGCCAAATCGTTCATACCCCAGCTCAGAGCGCCATATAATTTGAGTCGAAAAGAGTTTAAACTGGGGGTTTGGTGGATCCTTACGGGGCTCATAAAAAAGATCGTACTTGCGGATTATATCGCCACAAACTTAGTAGATCGAGTATTCTTAAACCCCACTAGCTACAGCGGAATGGAAGTCGCGTTGGGATTGTACGGCTATAGTTTACAGGTATTCGCAGATTTCAGTGGATATAGTGACATAGCAATCGGAGTTGCTCTAATAATGGGATTTCGATTGGCCGAAAATTTCAGGTCGCCGTATAAAGCAAGGAATGTTGGTGAATTTTGGAGTAGATGGCATATCTCACTATCTACTTGGTTACGAGATTATTTGTATATCCCTATGGGAGGCAGTCGAACTGCAACTTATTTCACCTTGATTTTCTCTGTTACTTTAATCTTATTTACGGCAAGGATGTTAGGGTTGGATGGAGGGGTAAATTGGGGAGTAATCTTTTTAGGTATGGGGGTCATGTTACTTATCGTATCCTCAGGAGTAATGTTCCCCAAATGGGGCGTGAAGGTCGCAACATACGTAAACATTATGGCGACAATGGTGATCGGAGGGTTATGGCACGGAGCTTCGTGGAACTTTCTGATTTGGGGAGCTTTAAACGGTGCTGGATTACTCGTCTATAAAATCATGGGCAAACACATGCCTTGGGCTTCGAGAAAGGAGTTTTGGGCCAGGGCTATAGGCATATTCACTACTTTCAACTTCATAACATTCACTAGGGTTTGGTTTAGGGCAGGGTCTGGAATCGGTTGGGAAACAGTGCCTGGCGATCATAACATATTGACGGAGTGGTTAACTGCAAATGATCTTTTATACCAAATCTATCATCACTTTTTTGACATTCCCGCACAAGAAATCGCTTGGGGTCATATCACTTGTATTACCTTGATGATAATAGGATTTGCAGTGCATTTATCACCTGAAAAGATCAAGAATCGGGTTATTGAGTGGTTTACTTCACTCAATTTAAGATCGGTTTGGGCTATTTCTGCAGGAGTAGCAATAATCCTATGGAAAGTGCAGGGGGCAGACCCTTCCCCTTTTATCTACTTCCAATTCTAAGAAGTAATTCTGAATTACTCCGCGCAAGGATTAATAGCTAAATCAATGTTTTGATATGCTTCGCAGGACTGGTGCTTAGTAGCGCAAGAAATCAGAGATATCGAAACTACAGAAACAACTATAATAAGCGTTGCGACCATACGAGCACTTGATGTATTGTTAGCTTTCTTCATAGTACTATTTTTTAATGATGAAAAGTTATGACATTGATTTGAGAATTCCGAGAAAAATTAAAGGTGTTGCTCACTATAAAACGTTAAAAACCTCATAGCTGCACATTATCTTCGCGGAATGGAAAAAGACGTAATGATGATTCGAATAACACTTTGGGCAATGATAGTAATTAACGTGCTATTTCTTTTTGCAGAGTTTATGGACGATATGTTTCCTCTTGTATCCGAAAATATCGTTAGAGTTATGGGCTCTGTAAGAGCACCTCTGATGATTATTGAATTACTCGCTATAGGGACTCTTTTCGTAGATTTAGTCGTACGATTCGATAAATTAAAGGAAGAATTACAGATCGCTCACGTCGTGGCAGTAGGATTTTGTGTCATTTCCTTTATGTTCCAAATCTTTGTCTTTTACATGGATACGGCCTTTTTATCGTAAAAACATAGGTGTATTCAAGTGGATGTGTTTTTAGTCCAAATCATATCTGTAATCGCCCTCGTCTAATCGACTTGGAAGCATCCTAAACAAACCGTATTGTCGTTTTACGTAAAGGATGAATTCATATTGAGTCCACTTTTTGAGCATGGCGTCGCCCGGATCGCAAAATTTAGCGAACGCTTCGAATTGGTTCGGCTTAAGTTGTACGATGTCGTAATCTACGTATTTGACAAACAGCTCTTGAAGTAGCTCACGCCGGGTGTCGTTGTTGATTAGTTCTACCTCGAGTCGTCGCGATTGTTCTCGTCTTGAGAACTGTTCGTACAAGAAAGTGATGGGACTTTGCATGGCATTTACGCCTGAAATTCGGAAGTCCTTTTCATTATAGCCAAGGGATTCAATGTCGTGAAGGATTTCACGTAATGCACGAGGAGCGTACACTTCGGCCACTCCCACCTCGACCTTGAGACGGATAAGATTAATTTTGAGGTCGCCTGAACGCATCGAAGGGATGACCTTTTTTTCTACGGAATAAAATCCTATTGCCCCGAACACTAATGTGTCTCCCGGACAAGCTCGAACTAGAAAACTTCCATCTCTTTCTACGAACACTCCTCCCCCGCTTTCCCTATTAACAGCCATAGCCGAAGGAATTATCCTGCCTCCTGCTTCAAACACCCATCCACTAACGACAATAGAAGAGTCGCAACGAGCATGAGGACTGGTTTGGGCTAAAATGGAATACGAAGAAAACACCGTGAAAATCAGGGTTGAAATCGTAACGAATACAAATCTTTGAACCATCCACGCAAGTTACAGTCACAATGATGTGGGGGGACGTGTAATGATTGTTAACTTCCCCACATGAGTAGAAATGAGTCTTCGTCTAAAGAACGTGCCGTAGATGCAGCGCGGGAGCGAATTAGGTCGAACCGGTTTGGTGAAAATAACGTGGGCGATATAGCGAAAGGAATTGTAGATGGACAGCGGGAAGATCTCGCAATGGCGATTACGCTAATCGAGAGTGAGCGCCCATCGGATAGGCCTGTCGCTCAATTACTACTAGAAGAAATAAAGAATATCTCCGAAGCGAAAGGGAATCGAGATGAGACAGTCAGGATAGGGATTACGGGGATTCCTGGAGTAGGTAAGAGTACTTTCATCGAGAGGCTAGGACTAGACTTGATAAAGGAGGGGCATCGCGTGGCGGTTTTGGCAGTGGACCCCTCGAGCAAGAGGACTGGGGGAAGTATTTTAGGAGATAAAACGAGGATGGACGAGCTAGCGGTGCAAGAAAATGCATTTGTCCGTCCCTCGCCTGCGTCCGACGCTCTTGGCGGCGTTGCCAGGGCGACTATGGAGGCGGTGATTTTATGTGAAGCCGCTGGGTATGACAGGATTATTGTAGAAACCGTAGGTGTAGGCCAAAGCGAAACCGCCGTCCGAGATATGGTGGATGTTTTCTGTCTTTTATTAATCGGGGGAGCTGGAGATGAAGTGCAGGGGATAAAACGAGGCATTGTAGAGATGGCAGATCTAATTGTGGTCCACAAATCCGATGGCGACAATATCGATACATGTTCTACTACAGCACAGTCTTATAGTAACGCACTACACCTATTCCCTACTCCACCAAGTGGAGAAAAAGTGGAAGTATTAACGGCAAGCAGTCTTGACGGAACGGGGCACTCGCAAATAAGAGAGCAGATAAAATCTCTAACAACAGTATGGAAATCTAACGGATGGTGGTCGACACAACGTTCAAACCAAAGCTCCGACAGAATGACGACTCACGCTAGAGAGCTCTTACTTACTCAGAAAATGAACGACCCGAAGTCTGCACAATACTGGCACGAATTACAAAACGAAGTAGTAAAGGGAACGATAAGTGCTTTTTCAGCGGCTTGGGATTGGATAAATTCCGAGAAGGATATGTAATGCATATTATCATTGTACTTTCCATTGCTATCTCTGCAATTGCAGGCATCGTGGGGTATTATTTGGGATATGAATATCATAGGAGAAGATTAAATAATACAACAGAAAAGGAAAGTGGTTCAGAGAGTGATGTGATTAAAGAGAGGGTCATGAGTGTTCGCAATCACACAATGCGACTTACAGAACTGGCGAGTTTAAAGAAAATGGTGGAGGAGTTTGAGCGCGATAGCGAAATTATCGACCTATCTATTAATCGACTTGAAGTGGTTTTGTTAAAACTTCAATCAGCGATAGAAAGCGATGATGAAGCTTGGGCTGAGTCGCTTTTGACACGATTCAGTAAACATCTCAGGCAACTTTTACATGAGGGGGCTTCAAGTAGTATAGAAATTGAGGAAACGAACGGGCACCTAGAATGTGCATTATCACTTTTAAGTGCCATGAATCATAACACCTGGGCTTACGAAATCAACCTTGACCGATTTAACGATTTCGACAAAACCAGGACTATCAAATCCATGTCTATTACTCCTTGGGTATTAGAAAAACTTTGGGATTACACTTTAAAATCAACCATTTCTAAGACCGTAAAACTTGAAGTTACCAGCGACACTTACGAAGTCCTATACCGACTGAAAGTAAATGGAATTACTTACGAAAGGAAAGAAGCGATTTGGAGTGGGTCAACTTGAGTTTGGACACCATCAGCCATATTTTTCAACGTAACCTCACCAGCATTACGTTCATCCTCACCAATTAAAATAACGTAAGGAATAGACCTATCCCCAGCGTATTTCATCTGTTTCTTCAACTTCGCAGCATCTGGGTACATCTCTACAGCAAAGCCTTCAGACCTTAGTCGTGATACTAACTGAAGTTCCATTTCACAATTCGCCTTATCCATGTAAGTCACGAGAACATCCGTGGTTTTATCAATATTTTCAGGGAATTTTCCGAAATGCTCTAGCACGTCCTCTATCCTATCCGCTCCGAAACTTATCCCTACTCCACTCATCCCAGACCAACCGAAGATTCCGGTCAGATCATCGTACCTACCTCCCCCGCAAATGCTTCCAACTGGAGAATTCGCAACTCGCACCTCAAAAATGGCTCCTGTGTAGTAGTCCAAACCCCTTGCTAGCATAGCATCAAATCTAATATTTGGCTCCTTTATTCCATCGTTTGCAGACCTTTTCAATAGCTCCCTCATATCCGAAAGGCCTAAAAGCCCCTGCTCGTCCGATGCGATAATAGGCTCAAGAAGCGACAAAACATCTTCACTATTTCTAGCCGAGTTTATTTCGAATAACTTCTCTATTCCTTCCTCGACTTTTTTATCAAAACCACGAACTTCAAGTTCTTTCTTTACGCCTTCGATACCGACCTTGTCGTATTTATCGACCGCTATCGTCCAGTCCGTGAGTCGTTCGGAAGGGACACCCATTGACGCAGCGGCGGCGGCGAGAATACGGCGATCGTTAATTAGAATGGTATAGCCCGGAACGCCGAGAGAATTTAGCGCCTCGGCAAATACTTGGACTAAATCGAGTTCACAAAGCGTACTCGTACTTCCGATAATGTCAGCGTCACATTGCGTGAATTCCTGGTATCTTCCTTTACCAGGTCTGTCTCCCCTCCACACAGGTTGAATTTGATAGCGACGAAATGGGAAGGTTAGTTCATTCCTGTTCATAACCACAAATCGAGCGAAAGGCACAGTTAAATCGTATCGTAGGGCTTTCTTGCTTATCGTAGGAGTAAGGGCTTTGCTGTCTTTCGAAGCGAGCGCCTCAGGGTTCGCCTTAGAAAGGTAATCGCCGTTATTTAGGATACGGAAAATTAGTTTATCTCCTTCCTCACCATATTTACCCGTTAGAGTTTGAAGATTCTCAAAAGACGGAGTTTCTACAGGCAAAAATCCATGCCTTTCAAACACTTCACGAATAGTTGCAAAAATCCATTGCCTTCTCGCCATAGCGCGAGGTCCGAAATCTCGGGTGCCTTTGGGAATTGAGGGTTTGCTCATAAAGGCCGAAGTTACTCTTTACAATTCAATATCACCTCTTTAACCTACGTCGATATTTAACAAACGAATAAAGTATCAAAACACTTACTGCAATCCATAAATAATTCATCTACCTAAGATAAGGAATATTTACTACCAAACAATAGGAGACATACCAGAGGATTGAAGGATTTTGTTAATTTGGGAGAACGGTTTTGAACCGAAAAACCCCCTATAAGATGAGAGCGGGCTTGGGTGAGGTGCCGATAAAATTGTATGGCGGGAAGTGTCTATGAGCGGGGCTAGTTTTAAGGCGTAGCCTCCCCAAAGCACGAAACACACCCCTCGCTCCTTCTCATTAATTGCCTCAATAATCATCGAAGTCACTTCCTCCCATCCCCACTTAGAATGTGATCCAGCACGACCGTGACCTACAGTAAGCACCGAATTAAGCAATAGCACTCCTTGTAAAGCCCAATCCGACAGATCTGAACTCCGCCTTGGAAGTCCTAAATCATCCTCAAGCTCCACAAAAATATTTCGCAAAGAAGGAGGGATTTTATTTCCTTCATCAACAGAAAACGATAAACCATTCGCTTGTCCCACACCGTGATAGGGATCCTGCCCCACTATAACCACTTTTACATCAGATAATTGGCATAATCGGAGGGCTCTGAATATAAATTCCGGCTTAGGATAGCAGATTCCTGTACAATAAGCATCGACAACTTGGTCGTTTAAGCCACTCCAACCCTCTTTTAACGAAATTTTATGAAAAATTGTATCCCAATCACCAATACCTTTATTATCACTAATTAGGGCTGTTAAAGAACTGAACGTCAACAGATTGTCGCGCTTTATCTCTTCTGAATTAAACAACTCTTTTGACATCTTGTGAATAATCGACGTACTATAATTTTTGACAAAGCAAAGTAAAGGGTATTTTTGCCTTTTCTCATTTCATTTTGCAGACAACTATAACATCCCCAATGGATCCTAAAATCAAGGCTCGTTTACAAAGCAAGAGTGGGAAAACTCTGTATGGCTATCAAGAGAACGCCATAAAGGAGATGATGCATAGATTTGAGGAAAAGTCCACTAATTTCAACCTCCTATTCCAACTACCTACAGGTGGTGGTAAAACCGTGATCTTCTCAGAGTTAGCTAAGAAATTCATCCTGCTCACAGGAAAGAAGGTCTTGATTCTAACTCACCGTATAGAGCTTTTAGGACAAACCAGTAAAATGCTTTCCGAAATCGGTGTGCCGAATAAGGTTATCAATGCGAAGGTGAAGGATTTGGATGATGGTGAGGATCATTGGTGTTACGTTGCGATGGTGGAAACCCTGAACAACAGGATTAACGATGAGCAGATGGAGTTCGAAAACCTCGGACTTGTAATTGTCGACGAAGCTCACTACAACTCGTTCCGTAAGCTATTTAAGCACTTCCGAAACCAAATACTTCTTGGAGTTACAGCTACACCTCTTAGTTCAAATATTAAATTACCCCTTCACGATAACTACAACGAGCTTATCGTAGGAGAAAGCATTTCGTGCCTTGTCGATGGCGGCTACCTAGCTCGTGCTCACACTTATAACTACGATGTGAACTTACGAGCTCTCAAAGTGGGAATTAACGGTGACTACACTGTCAGTTCTTCCGAGAGGCTCTACGGAAATTACCTCATGCAAGAGAAACTTCTCTACGCATACGAGGAAAAAGCGAAAGGAACAAAGACTCTCATATTCAACAACGGTATTAATACCTCGAAGCAGGTACAAGCCATGTTCGAGGAGGAAGGTTATGAGTGTAAACACCTCGACAACACTCACAGCGAAAAAGAAAGAGCCGACATCCTTAGGTGGTTCCACGTAAAGCCCGATGCTATCCTGTCATCTGTAAGTATTCTTACAACAGGTTTCGACGAACCGACGGTTTCTACAATAATCCTCAACCGAGCTACAAAATCCCTCACTCTCTATCACCAAATGATAGGTAGAGGTTCACGCTCACTCCCTGATAAGAGTAAGTTCAACGTAATCGATTTGGGTAATAACGCGCGAAGGTTTGGTCTATGGGATGCACATATTAACTGGCATGAAATTTTCAAGTCGCCACAGTCTTTCATAGATGGATTGTATTCTGATGAGGAAATTGAGGATGAATTTGTATACCAAATGCCTGAAGATCTAGCTGCCCGATTCGAAGGTGGTCCGGACACTAACTTCGATATGCTTAAAGTCTATGAAGATGTAATGAAGCAAGCGGAGCGACCTAAAAAAGCAGTTGATTTAAGCCTATTACAGCACAAATCCATCATTCAATACGCAGCTGGCGATTACTGGGATGCTGTAGAAATAATCGCCGCTCTCGAAGGCGACATCAACTTCCGAGTAAAGATTTACGCCAAATGCATGGCGAAAACTACCGACAACTACCGCACATGGTTGCAAGACGAGTACACTCGTCGATTGAAGACAGAGCTTCGACACGACTTTAATGCCGCAGCTGCCACAGAGGAGGAGGAGTAATGACTGTGTTTTTCCTGGTTTGGCCTGCAATAATCCTAACATTAGGGTTTTTAATAGGGTTTAAATTAGGCCCATTTTTTGAAGGGAACTTGAAGGTCAGCGAAGCATTCATGCTCACAGAGAGGTATAGGGGAATCAACACGTCACTTATCCAATTGCGACGCCGGTCTGAAGTCGTCGACGAAATAGTAGCTGCGCGGAAGAAGAATTTGCAATTGCAGATGAATCCGCATTTCATTTTCAATGCTCTTACAGGAATTCACATGCTCCTTTTGAGAGGAGAAACGAAACCAGCTTTGGAGTCTCTTCGTCAATTCAAAGGGCTTTTAATTAGAAGTTGGGGCAGCGCTACGGACAGGCCGGAAACTTTGAGAGCATCCGATGTGGGAAAGGAGATTTCGTTTTTAAAGGACTACGTTAACTTAGAAAGGCTTCGACTTTCGGGCGAAGTTTTGTTCTCTGTCGAATCGCGAGTCGAGGACGGACTTAAACTTCCAGCTTTCCTTATACAACCACTGGTAGAAAATGCGATTTGGCATGGGGTAGATTACTCGCTCGAGGGGGGGAAGTCCGTGCCGGACATTCGACTGACGTTCTTTATGGAGGAGGAACGAAATGGGCTTGTGGTTACCGTTGAAGATAACGGTCGAGGTTTAGACGACTCGCCTAATATGGATGAGGCCGTAAATGTTTCGGCGGCGAAAAGACAATCGCACGGACTGAGGATTTTAAGGGAAAGGCTTAGTTTGATTTCTCCCGAAGCGGAGTTTCTACTTGAGAATAGAAAGGATAGTCAAGGATGTATCGCCTCGATATTTATTCCTAAAGGGCTGTAAATTACTGGGAGCTAGGAGTTAGCTCGGGCATTCTAGGTTTCGGGGTGTCGGAGAGTGTACCGAATTTTTTATCGGCCGCATCGAAAACTCCCACCATGCCCACCATAGCAGCGTTGTCCGTACAATATTTGAGGGGTGGGATAAATACAATCCAAGGTTCCGATTCGAGTTCGGACTTTTCTTGAAGTGCTTTACGTAGTCCTGAATTTGCTGAAACTCCTCCTGCTATGGCAACTTGAGTGATGCCCGTCTTCTCTACTGCAAGTTCAAGCTTGGAGATGAGCATAGCTACAATTGAGGTTTGGACTGAAGCACAGAAGTCATTGAGGTGATTGTCGATGAAATTCGGATCCGATTTCAAGTTCTTCTGAAGGAATCTCAAAACTTGAGTCTTTAAACCACTGAAACTCATATCTAGCCCATCCACACGAGAGCCAGAAAACGAGAACGAATCGGGGTTTCCGAGGGCGGCGTATTTGTCTATGAGTGGGCCACCGGGGTAAGGGAGACCTATTAGTTTGGCCACCTTATCGAAAGCCTCACCAGCAGCATCGTCAAGAGTAGTACCTATCACCTCCATTTTAGAAGGCGAATGTACGTGGACTATTTGAGTGTGGCCACCGGAAACCGTCATGCATAGGAAGGGGAAGTCTGGCGCTGGATTAGGGGCGAGGAAATGTGCCAAAATGTGCGCTCGCATGTGATGAACCGGAACCGTTGGAAGGTCATTCGCCCAAGCCCAAGCCTTTGCAAAGGAAGTTCCGACAAGCAGCGAGCCATTTAGACCCGGACCTATTGTATACGCAACTGCATCTATTTTATCATGGGAAATCCCCGCGTCTTTGAGAGCAAGATCTACGGTCGGAGTGATATTACTAAGATGAGCCCTAGAAGCAAGCTCTGGCACCACTCCCCCATATCGAGAATGAATTTCTTGGTTCGCAACTAGGTTAGAAAGAACCTGATTACCTTTAATCACAGCAACTCCAGTATCGTCACAAGACGATTCAATTGCCAAAATTGTGATTTCAGGAATTTTCATAGATTTTCATAGATTTTCCATGTGAAAGAAACACATACGCGAAAGTACGGCCTACAAGCGTTCGAGGAGCTTATCTTGCTAACGTAAATAGAGTAAATGATAGAAGCTGAAAACACAAACCCCAAAAAGCGCAACACTTTGACTAAGTGGGCGCTACGTGTGTTTTTAGGGTTTTTATCTATTGTGATAATTCTCAGTCTCGCAGTCCAAATCCCTTTTATTCAGAAACGAATCGTTGAATACGTCACTGAATATGCAACAACGGCTTTTGGAATTTCGGTTGAAATAGGATCCGTGGCGCTCTACCCCCTTCGTGGGAACTTCTCTTTAGATGGGGTGACCTGTACTAGTGACGGCGTAGTATTAGATTTTGAGAGCGTGAATTTATTGAGTTTTAGGTTTGGTGAGGAGGGGAGAACATTCTTGAAGTCGGTAGAGCTCGAAGGAGTGGACTTTTATGCTGAGAGCGTAAGGGATCTTAATGTTTTTATAGAAAATCTTAACAATGATGGGGATCTCGGAGAGAGAGAAATAAATAGCGCAAAAGGCGAAATCGAAGCTTCGACATTTATTGAACACTTCGAGTTGGCGGATTTAAAGTGGCGAATCGGGGATTCTCTGAGTGGTGGATTAGAATTGATATCGCTTAATTCTATCGAAATAATCTCAAATCGTCAAGATCGTAAAATGGAGGTCGTAGTCGGAGGGTTTGCGTTGTCGATGTTGAGTGCTGAGGTCGTGCTTGAAGATCTTGGTGGCGAAGGACGATACGAAAATTTTACTTTGAAGGAGAGCTTTGGAAGTTTGAGCGCAGTCGAAGAGGTCGTGAAAATTCAAGTGGAATCATTCGATGCTATAGGAGTGCAATTTAATGGGGGGATAGAAATCGATTTGGGAGCGGATCGAGATGAGCAAAGCGGGTCTATGTCGCTTCTGCCCGCTTTAGACATCGATATTACCGTTCAACCTAGCGTATATGCCCGATGGGGAGGAGATGAAATAGTTGATATTGTTTCGAACTTGAAGAGCGACGAAGTAAAAGGGAGAGTCGTAATTGAAGAAGGGGTTATTCGTATAGAAAACCTAGCAAACTCGCAGGTTTCGATATCGGGTAAAGTGATCGAAGTAGAAAAGGTTTGGGATATAAATATTGATATAGACACAGAACTCGTAAAGCCGTGGATAGATCAGATGGAGATAAACAATGCAGAAATAGAAGGATATATCGCGAATATTAAAAACATACGATTAGATGCACAAGGAGGTTTAAACAGTTCGAATGGTGTAATTGTGTTGACTTCAAATGTTAGGGAAGGAAGAAATCATGATAATGAAAAAATGGAAGTGGGGTACGATTTGGTTATTAATGAAGCTGGGTGGAGAAGCGGACTGAGCTGTGGTGTTTCTATAGATAGTTTGAGTGGAAAGTTCGGAATCGTTCAGGATTTAACTGGAAAACTTGAGATTCAGAATGGTCATGCTGAATTCAGGTGGGAAAATGAAATCTTGAGAGCTCGAACTTCGAATGAAGACTTGTTGCTGTACTCACACTTGAATGGATATTGTGAGATGGAATTAGGTGGCGCAGAGCCTAACGGAATTAAAGCGAGGTTAGATTTTAGTAATTCTATTATTGTGGGGGACAATCGAGACCCGATAAATTTCGAGAGATTTGACTTGACGCTTGAGATACATGATAGCGGACTGCTAGACTTTGAAATAGAATCAGACTTAATAATTGGTGAAGGAGTAATAAATATTGACGAAAAGGTATGGAGTGAGTGGATGGAAAGGACTGTAATGCGTGAGGTGCCCGAATGGAATAAAAAAGACGAAGAAGGGAGTTTACTTACGAGAGGGCGGTGTGAGATCCTTAGGATCGAACCTCTTGCGGCCATATTCGGAATTCCAGCTTCTGCGTCTAAAGGGACGAAGTTGAATTGGTTAATCTCAGATAATTCTATTGAGGTGAAAGCACATGCTGAATGGCTTGGGTACGAAGAATTCGTATTAAATGAAGTTTTTGTAAATGTGGAAGGACGTACTGAAGAGAATTGGATTAATATCGAGGTGTTAGATATCGTAAAAAGCGACTTGGTTATTGGGTCCGAAATAAATGTGGATGTGCATGCTGATACGGTTTGGACTACAGACTGCGGATGGAAAAATAGCGAGGGAATAGAGGGGTTTGTGAGAGTAGAAGGCGCTTTAGAAAACGGAAACAAGTGGGGGTTCAACGTGTATGAAGCCACCATCCCTTTAGGGCGTGACACATTAGAACTCACAAGGATTCCATCACCATTAGTTATCAGCGATACAGAAATTTCCAGCGAAGGTATGAGTTGGAAAGGAGGTGGTTTTCAAGCGGAAATAGAAGGTGAAATCGGTGGAAAAGGTGATAAACCTCTACTTTTTCTAATACATACGGATAGGTTAGATTCTAGCCGAACAAAGTCATGGTTCAATACGCCTGTTAACGCGGAAAACATCTCACTTTACGGAAACCTCGGGGGAACACTAAAGAACCCTACGGTAAGTGTGTCAGGAGTGGGAGAAGGCATTTCTTATGGAGGCGAGACCATCTCTAAAAGTGAATTTGAGATCACGTATTCAGGAGATGAGATGAAAGTGGATTTGGACTTCTCCGGATTCGGGGATTCCGGTAACGGGAAAATAATCACTCGAGGGAAAATAAAAAACATCCTTTCAGGTGACTATACACTGGATTTGATGTCTGCAATGACGGACCTCCCCTTAAGCTGGACGAACACGATTTTAGACGAAAAAATGGCCAAACTTGGAGGGGAACTCGATGCTGCCATCACTATAAAAGGCAAGCTCGCCTCCCCTGCCCTTTTAGGCGGAGGAACTCTTAAAAATGCGCTCGTAGCAATCGCTTACTTAGGTACAGAATATGATGTGACGGGAGGTTTCGGTATTACTCCGGACGGAATTGAGCTAAACGGATTGCAAGTGAGGGATGGGAAAGGTGGCGAAGGTTTTTTAGTAGGCACAGCCCTTCATGAAAATTTTAAGAAATGGAATCTAGACATCTCCTTGAGTATTGAAAATAAAAATGCTCCCCTTGAGCTGATGAACATACCTCGTTCCCCAGACGCTTATTTTTATGGAACTGGTAACGCGTGGGGGGATGTGAATATTTTCGGTTATGAAGACCAAATCACCATAGAAGCACGAGTGAAAACTTCGCAAGGGACTGAGTTCGTTCTTCCTATGGATGCTGCTACGAGCTCTACTTGGTCGAGTTTCGTTAAGATTGTGGACCATAGCGAAAACGAAAGCACTAACGACCACTTTTCTTCCGAGCCAAGTGAAAACGAACGTAAATCCTCAGTCAAGCTAGACCTTATTATTGACGTAACCGACGAGAGCATAGCTCGGATAGTCTTCGACGAAGCTGTGGGAGATGAAATAATCGGGCGATGCAAGGGCATAATTCAAGTAACTATTGACGATTTCGAGCGACTCGCGATGTTCGGCTCTTTAGAAATCGTCGAAGGGGAATATCTATTTACGCTTTCTAACTTCATCAATAAAAAGTTCGTTGCGGAACCGGGCGGAACGATTAAGTGGTTCGGAGATCCATACAAAGCCGAAATAGATCTAAAAACCTACTATTCTACCCGCACCTCCCTCCGCCCTATATCTCCAGAGGTTTCCGAAAACACGAAACAACGAGTAGATCTTATATTAGAAATGGACGGAGACCTCCTCAGACCAGGCATACAGTTCGATATCCGCCTACCCGAAAGCGACGCTCGAACAAAGGCTACTCTCGCTTCCCTTCTCACTAACGAGGAAGAAATGAATCGACAGGCTATCTCCCTCCTAGTTCTTCAGCAATTCCTTCCTGCTCAATGGCAAGCGGCAGCTATAGGTTCTACCGGACTACAAGAAAACAGTACTGAACTTATTTCGGCACAGCTTGGAAATTGGCTTTCTGGAATGAGTGACGACGTAAATATCGGGATAGACTATGACGCCAGTAATAATATCGGCGACGAAGCCGCCCTAGCCGTAGCTCTCTCCACCCAGCTCCTCAACGACAGGCTTCACGTCGAGGGCGAAGTCGGCACACAGCACCTCAACTCCGGCTCTCTCGAAGACTTACAACTTCGCGATTTCCGACTCCGTTACGATCTCAAGGACGACGGCTCACTACAACTCACGGGCTACTCTACACAGAGAGCTACTATCCCCGGCCTAGAAGGCGAAAGCGTGCAAGGCGTAGGAATTGTGTTCCACCGCGATTTCGACAATTTACGAGACCTCTTTAAAAAGAGAGAGGAATAAGGAATAGAAGGCAGAGAAGGAGTTTTTTAAAACTTCGCTTAGCCGCAAAATCTTAATCCTGAATACAACGAGCTGAGAATCCGTTAGACATTGGGTAGTTATAGCGGTAGACGCGTGGCTCTGAATACGATAAGCGTCGAGCAATAGACATTGTCGCATCTGAGGCAGTGGATGTCCACCAAAACCCGTGACCATCAATAAATTGGTAGCCGTTGCTGTATGAATACCCTCCGGGTTTTGCGTTGAAGCCGCTGGAGTTTGTTCCATCGCCTGCGTTGTCCCAACCGGAGGTCGAGCGCATTTGGGTACTTTGGTCTGACCCCCTCCATCCGTAATTAACTACCGCAGCGACAGACATTCCTAATGCTAATTCTAAAGATTGCCATTCCGGGTCTGTTGGTATGTGCCATCCTACAGGACAAACCCCAGGCTCCATTATTGCCGAGAAGTTGTAAAGAACTCCGTATGAGGCGTAATTGGATGTCGCTTTTGCCGCTATCACATCATTCCCTTCGTAACCGTGTACGTAGTATTGAGGTGAGGTTGACGAACTTGTAGAGATCGCTGAGTAGACACTTGGAAGATATCTTAGGTTTTCCGCGAACCAACAATGATCTCCAATTACAACAGTTGAGTACTCATATCCCTCGTGAGGCATTATATCGCCACACGAAATAAAAGCCGAGTTGCATGATCCAAATACAGATAGCATAGATAGCATATCAGACATACCTATGCACCCGTCTCCATTGCTATCTTGGTTAGAGAAAGATGTTTGGCCTTGGATATTTAAAGGCGTAAGGAAAATAATTACCAAGAAAATTAAAGCACAGAAAAGGTAATAAACGGTTTTCATAGGATTAACTGATATAGTTAGGGCTATCATAAAGATAACATAAAAATGACGCAGATAGTTGAATATGATATTTCGAAATAACGAAGTGAATCAAAATTCCTGTACATTGCATCATGAAAAACCTGTACTTCTTAGTGGGTATTATTACCCTAATCGCCTTAACGACAACTACAAACGCACAAACCACAATCACGTCAAGCGACCTGCCACAACCCGGCAGCAGTTACTTAATTCAGACTTCTACAGCTAATATTACTGGAGATTACGTAAGTACAGGACCTGATTACACTTGGGATTTCTCTATGCTTGATTCAAATGAGGAAACTGTAGTTGATTTCGGGGCATTGAGCGACGCGCCTGCTCTTGCACAACTTGCATTTAATAACGAATGGACGAATGCGGATTATTTGTGCGACGTATTCGGTCCAGGTGAATTCAATCTATCGTTTTTAACCGATTTAGGCATCGAACTCCCCGTAACTATTTCTAATATGATGAGTTACTACCAAAACTCAGGCAGTTCGCACAACCTTGCTGGGATATCGTTCAACGTAGAAGGAGTTGACATCCCTATAGAATACAGTGATATCGATGAAATTCACCCCCTCCCATTAAATTTCGATGACGTAATATCGTCGACTTCTGCCTACGAACTTGACATTCCTAGCACGTTCAATTACGCCACTTCTTCAACTAGAGATGGCTCAGTCGACGGTTGGGGTACTTTACTTCTACCCAATGGTGCTTCACACGAAGTCCTTCGAGTAAACACAACAATAACGACTCACGATGTCTTCACTCAAGAGGGTGGGGATCCATTCGAAATTGACAGGGTTTCTACAGTTTACACATGGCTTGGAGATGGCGGCCTTCCTTATCTAAAAGTGAAAACGATTTTCGGTACTACGTACAGCGTAGAGTACCAAGGTGAAGCTCCTTTAGTGGACACTTCGAATACAGACGTGATTACGGCTCTTGCCCCAACTTCTTTCCTACCATTCCCTAACCCCGCTACTGCTGGAGAGAACCTAATTTTAGGAGGAGCTGACTCGCAGAGCAAATGGGAACTTCGAGATTCAGCGGGTCGCGTTATTAAAACGGGCTTAGGAGCGACTATTTCGACTGAAGGCCTTACCCCAGGCGCTTACTTAGTATCGAACATTACTCTTAAAGGACTTCGCTCGCAACCATCGGTTGTGGTAATCAAGTAAGTTTAGAACTTAGCCTCCTCGGAGACTCTAGATTTTTCAGCTTCTTCGCGCGCTAATTCTTCGTACCAAACGTCGATCAGCCATCCCTTTGCCACTTGTGGGTTTCGGAAAATACGAAATGCTACGGAAGGTCGAAATAGAGCCCAACGGATTTTATCTTGGAGGACCGCCAAATTTGACGGCACTACAATCGCTCGGGCGATAACACCGCACATGGCGTCGTCAGACCCTAGCCATTTGAGAGCTTCTTGCTCCACTAGCGGAGAATCAGCTGGGATGATATGAAGAACGGGGCCGGAGTTAGAAAGCTCCTTCCTATCCCCTTCCGTGCGCATAACACAGCCCAAATCTATCATAGCACCTGCGTGATAATTCACAACACACATGCCCATCGACACCTCTATATCAGCAAGATTATGTTTCGAAATTAGAGCGTGCTCGTTCACTTTGATAGGATTAATCAATAATTAGACATTAATTAATTACAAGTATAATCAGAAAATGGATTCGGCGTACAAAAATTCAATTCCGCCGTATCATCTCCCTCCTGCAAGTGCTCAATTGTATCTGTTGTATATCCTATACCAAACACACCCTGAGTCGTTCTTGACGCCCACAGTCCTAAGCCACCATTGATGTTAGTGTACTCTGGACGCTCTTGTATTATTCCCGTAATGGGTGAGTTAACATCGAGATAGATTGCGAGTTGTTCGTTCGCTACGATGAGAACGAAATCGAAAGCACGAGCGATTTGAGATACTTCGTCCCAAACTCCAAGTTCGCGAGTAATGCGAGGACTTTTCTCAAGGCGTGTACTCAAAGTTGAGTAAAAGGAATGACCTCCGAAGACTTTCTTTATTAATTCTCCTCCATCGTCATCGTTAGGGTCCTCTGAACCGACGGGGATTTCAATAGTACGGGATTTCGTACTGTCGAGTACGGTTTGGAAATCGTCAGCCCAATAGTGCTCGATAAAGTGAACGCGTATCGCAGCGTCGTATCGAGATGCGCCAGGGGTAGAATACCACTTAAAAGTGTAGTCTGGGTATGTAACGTTCGAACTCCCAACACTCGCGAATCCGAGTCTAATATTGTCTATCCCCATAGGTGGACGTGTTATGTTTCCTAGAGTAATCGCAATCATGTTCGTAATCGCCTCAACTTCAGTTGTATCGTCAATTACGAGTTCGAGACGGTACTGCGCATCCGGATTAAGCTTCGTTCCGTCATTTGCACGAGTAGAAGCGAAATACGCTTTGTGTTCTGGAGCAAAAAACACCCCATCCTCGCTCTTGTTTTGTAGTAACGTATCCTGAAGGTCGAACACCCTTCCGTCCATTCCGTCTACGACCTCTACAAATTGAGCTTTAAGGCGAGAATTTTCATATTCAGAGGAATCGGCGATGAGGGCAGCTTGGGTTTGGTCTCCTTCACCAAGCCAAGTACGATTAATGCGTACCCACTGAGTATCGGCCGCCGCGTCTAAAAGACCGAAAACAACCGGAACAGACTTGTAAGGCGCCGTTAAATCCACATCCGTATTACAACGCGACAGGAATATTATGGCCAACCCACCCAGTATTGCGATCGACTTGAAATTTACTTGCATCATGCGAAGGTAATCCAAGTGAGATTATTTCAACGAGAGTAAAAAATCAATGGAATCCACCCCATCAGCATAGTCCTTTAATGACGGACATTGCGCCGCCCCTAAGTCATCCTGAGAAATTTCCGGAGCTGCCGAAGCAAGTTCTTTCGAAAACTCAGTAGCCCCTGCTCGCGAAGTAACTAACTGCAAACCGTCAGTATAATTTGCTAATTTCTCCACTACATCAGCCCTATCGTCATACCTCTCGATGTACAAAGTGCCCACAGGCGACACCCACGATTCGTCTTCCTTCACTAGTAAAAATCCATTTTCTATTAATTCGTCTCTGTTTAAAAGCCAAATAGCTTTGTGGTAATCGTAATTATTCGCGAATTTATTATTCGATCCCAAGTGACCCCACGATACCCACGCCGCGAAACAACGGTCTAAATCGAAATCTTTCGGCAAGAAAACCTTCGTTGTACTTCTACATCCTAACCCGAAGTGAGTAAACATATCAGCTCCTAAGCCCTTTAACTCATCTTCAGTTTCGTCGCCGTCGAGAACAGCAACTCCTGTTCTTTGCGATCTGAAAATGTGCGGAATATGTCCGAAGTACGAATCGAAGTATCTCATAGAATTCGTGCTACCAGTGGCAATAACCGCATCTACTTTACCTAGTTTACCCTCAACGAACTCGACTCTCCCCTTTAATTCGGGTGCAATACTTTCAAGTTCTTGCACGACACGCTTCGGGAGAACCACGTCATCTCTTGACGCCTTGACGGCAACATCACACCCTGCGACAAGACCGCACAAAATATCATGAAGTCCTACTAAAGGGAGATTTCCTGCCATAATGAGGCCAAGTCTTTTGTTTGGTTTGGCCTTATCTGGAGTATTAACATGCTGAAAATCGTAGGCCTTCAGCCAATCCTCAATATTAATTTCTGTTAACGAAGCGCCATGAGAGGCAAATGCCGTCTTCACGCTATCCTCTGTAAACCAACCATTATGGGCTTCTGCTAACATAATTAGCTCACTTTCGTTGGGGGCGATTTCACGGAACCAAATTCCGAGTTTTGTTAAGACGGGTTGTAGATTGTTCACTGTACCTTTGTAACTGAAATTAAAAGGCAAAAGTACATGGCAATCATTATTACTGACGAATGCATTAATTGCGGGGCTTGCGAGCCGGAATGTCCTAACACAGCCATCTATGAAGGTGCTGCAAAATGGCGTTTTTCTGACGGTACTGGATTTAAGGGAAAGGGTACTCACCCAACAGCTGGTGAAATAGACGCAGACAAAGAAAATGATGCGATAAGCATGGATCTTTATTATATCTCACCAGAGAAATGTACAGAGTGCGTGGGGTTTCATGATGAGCCACAATGTGCTGCGGTTTGTCCTGTAGATTGTTGTGTAGATGATGAGGACGTCCGAGAAAGTGAAGAATTACTCCTATCGAAGAAGGCGTTTTTACACGTGTAATATAAATTGATAATGAAGCGTTTTAGAAAAATGAACATACATTTTAAGACGCTGTTACCTTTATTTGTGCTGGCTATGGCTCTGATTAATCCGTTTTCAGACTTTTCAGCCCAAACCCCTCTATCTTCTCAACTTTTCTCCAAATTTGATGATCTTCGAACAGCTGTAAATGACGAAGAACGAGCACTTGCACATAGCGAGCTTAAGGTCTTTATTCGTGAAATTCTCACCGATCACGATTCTTCAGAATCCCTATTCGAAGTATTCGAGAACTGGCCTGCAGGCATAGCGTCGGCAGGGAAAGGTGACGAACTAGTAACGGTGATATCATGGAATTCCGAGCGGCAGGACAGGACTGAAGATTACGGAGCTTTCGTGATCTACGGCTTCGAAGGTGCTAATCTCTACGACAGCTTTAAATGGACGGAACTCGTTCACGATAGAGATGAAGACCCCTCGGATGAATCACGAAGCTACCGAGTAGATGATTGGCCCGGAGCGATTTACTACGAACTCGTTCTTACACACGACGGGAAAACACCGATTTACACACTTCTAGGCTGGGACGGCGCTAACGCTCAAGTCACGCGCAAAATCATGGAGACGATGATTATTACGAACGATAGGGTTCGTATCGGAGTGCCTTACCTCAACCGCCCAGAAGGAATTCGAAAGCGCCACGTTCTAGAATACTCAGACGCTCTACAATCGACCCTTAGATACGATTTCGAAAACGACCGCATAGTGCTCGACCGACTTGCTCCCAGCGACCCCTCCCTTGCGGGCGCGACCGCATTCTACGGCCCGACAATGGAATATGATGCATATGTTTGGAGTAAAGGAAAATGGAAGTTTTTACAAAATGTAGAGGTAAAAAACTCAAGAGACAAAGAGCGCCATAGACCTTATAACGACCCAAGAGAAAAAAACTAACCGATGACTTTCACAATTCAACCAAAACTTTACTTGATTTTTGTATTTTCCTGTTTATCAATGATTTGCTCGAATATTCTACTTGCACAAGAAGTAGACAAGCGCCTACCTTCTATGGCTGAAGAAATTGCCAACCTCACTCGGCAACCATTAGGAGAAGGAACCTTAGTTTTTGAAAACTGGATTCAGTTTACTGTCGAGGAGAAAGGGAGAAAGAGGTCCGGAAAACTTTTATTCTCAGACGAATCGACGGCGTTTATTTGGCTTGAAGACTTAAACAACGACAAGTCCTATTTCTTCAAATCATCTGATGATGCTACTACGATTACTATCGTTCCATCGATTAATCAAGGAACCGAGTTATCTCCTGCGATGATGACGGCTCTAGGATATTCTGGGATTGACGAGGAGCCTGTTAAGTACAAAATGAAAAAAGGTGCAGCCAATGTGGTCATCAATAACACCACTTGCATTGCAGCCACGACTAAGCATGAAAGCGTAGAGTACACTATGTGGGTGGGAGGAATAAAGGATTTTAAACGTTCTGATCGTGAAATGTTGAGGAGAGGGCTTGGGTTTTGGTTTAAAAATCAACCAGGCTTAACCGCAAGGTCAGCTGCTCTAATTGAAGAATCATGGATTCCACTAGGGTTCAACTTCGATGGCTATGAATTCCGTGTGCTTGCATGGGGAACTGATAGCGAACTCTCAATAATACAGGATGAAATGATGGTGAATATACTAGGGCTTGACCTCAACTCAGTTGCGAAAAAGTATGTAGAGGACATTGAAAAAGAGAAGCAAAAAAAGGCTGCTCTAAAGCAAGCTGCGTCTGAAGGTCAAAAAGAGGACTGACCGAGCAAAACTTCAGTAGCGCCAGAGCCGTAATTACGAGGGTTTGCCTGGCGTACGGTACAATCAGGGTAATACATTTCGAGACGGGAATGGATTTGGTGGCGCAGTACGCCCTGCCCCACTCCGTGTATGAACACCACACGCCTGATGTGTTGTTCCCCCGCAATACGCATCATTCTTTCGAAATGATTAAGCTGAATATCTAGCTTGGTTCTGTCTTGCAAGCCGGACATATCATCGACAAGTTCGTGAATATGAAGGTCGATAACCATGTGTTCGTCACGACGTTGCATATTCGTAGCCCTCGCATTTGCATATTTCACATCGAAATCCTCCTGAATAGCCTTTTGCCTCTTCTCATCGACATCTTGTGCAAGAATTGAGGCCAAATCCGGTAATTTATTATTGTACGCCTCGTTCTCCTCTTCGCGACTCACTACTAGCATAAGTTCTTTAAGGTCGTACTTCATATCGAATCCATCCTCCCCCTCTACGCTAGCTGTCCCATCGGTAAAAACCGCCAAAACTATTCCTCCTCCCACTTCGTTGAGGAATTTTACTTCATCGCCCTTCTTAATTTCTTGTGACATTATGAATTGGAGTTTTTTGTCAATAGCATACACGCCTCCTCGACTTGTTCATCAGTATTATCCATGTGGGTAACGAATCTAACACTCGAAGGACTGAACGGGAAACAGTGTAATCCTAAAGCGGCCCATTCTGCAACTAGCTCCGAAGAATCTACGCCCTCCTCAAGTTCGAGGATTACTATGTTCGTTTGAACTTCGCCGCACGACTTCACGCTCGGATGGCGTAATGCCGCCTCCCCTAATTTCTTCGCCCGTTCGTGATCTATTGCGAGCCTATCAATATTGTGGTCCAGAGCGTAAATCCCTGCGGCGGCAACGACCCCCGCTTGGCGCATTCCCCCACCAAAGACTTTCCGGGCTCGATGTGCACGCGAAATAAAATCGCTAGAGCCGATAAGAACCGAACCTACTGGGCATCCCAGTCCTTTCGAAAAACATAGCGAGATAGAATCAAATAACGAACCGTACTCTATTAGGGCGTCGGGATTGTTTTGAACGTCTCTTGCGACCATAGAATTCCAAAGACGCGCACCATCGAGATGAATAGAAAGCCCCATTTTGCGAGCTTCCCGAGAGACCTCCCTTAACTGTGACATCTCCCAAACACTGCCTCCTCCCTTATTACACGTATCTTCCAAACTCACTAAAGTCGTCTTAGCGAGATGGCTCGCCTCAGGGTTAATGCAGGCTTTCATTTGCGAAGATGTAAATCGTCCCCTATCGCCATCTGTAAGACGTACTGACGCTCCACTCAGACGCGCAATTCCGCCGCCTTCGTAATTATAAATGTGTGCCTGTTTATCGCAAATCACTTCGTCACCGGGGGAGGTATGGACAGAAATAGCGATTTGGTTTGTCATGGTGCCTGAAGGACAAAAAAGCCCCGCCTCCTTTCCAAACATCGCTGCGCACCTCTCCTG
>JYMV01042617.1_pt1 | contig 46902 bp, 36 predicted proteins | sample 338911 | NCBI WGS metagenome assembly JYMV01 (sample SAMN03354496, study PRJNA234377) | hydrothermal vent metagenome | biome: Deep sea; feature: Hydrothermal plumes at the Eastern Lau Spreading Center, Western Pacific Ocean; material: Seawater | place: Tonga | collected 2009 | depth 2000 m m | reverse complement strand
GTTGACTTATTAGGAAGAGAAGTGACTAAAACACCGAATCAGATACTCTTTTATATATTCGATGACGGAACAGTTGAGAAGAAGTTTGTAGTAGAGTAACCCTGTCTCTTAAATTCGATGATATGCCGAGGCTTTAAGTCACGTATAAACAAAATGCGAGCACGTATGTAGGCATACAGAAAAGACAAAGCCCCGCTAACTTAATGTTAACGGGGCTTGTATTTTTTATTGAGGTCCGAAGCGGATTCGAACCGCTGTAGCAGCTTTTGCAGAGCTGAGCCTAGCCGCTCGGCCATCGGACCAATAAGTCAGGCAAATATACGCAATAGAATGTTTAAGGTTGCACTTAGAAGTATCTTCGTTACATGAATATTAAGAGATTAATCCCTAACGCCCTGACTATGGGGAATTTATTGGGAGGAGCTTTTGTCTGTTGGTCTGCCGCTTCCGGGGCTGATATTACAGACGGTAGGATTGCTGCAGTATGGTTAGCGGCGATGTTTTTTGATGTTTTAGACGGTTGGGCGGCGCGGAAGTTGGGGGTGGATGGTCCTATGGGAGTACAGTTGGATTCTTTGGCGGACCTAGTTACGGGAGGGTTAGCGCCAGCGTTTGTGGCGTATAGACTTGTATGTGAGTCGGGGGCGTGTGATGGATTAGTGTTGAATGCTTTGCCTGCGTTGATTGTGGTTGCAGCGGCTTATAGGCTTGCGAGATATAACGTTACTGCTGCAGAGGGAGGAGGCGATGGGTATTTTGAGGGGTTGCCGGCTCCGGCGGCGGGGATCTTTTGGATGGGGATGATGATGTGGTGGGGAGGAATAGGTTCGGCTGGTGAGCTAGAGCTAAGAGCGATGCTCGTTGTTGCAGGAGTCGGAATGCTTGTGGTGCCGCTTTTGATGGTTATAAAACGTCCATTCTTCGGACTAAAGGGGCGGGGAAATGATGTGAAAATTGATAGAGTAAAAGGGGGTTTGGGGCTAGGATTTATAGGAGTTGGAATTCTTACGTGGTTTGCTTGGGGAAATGTGTATTCGGCGGTGCCGTTGTGTGTACTTTTGTACGCAAGTTTGGCCTTCATATTTGCCCCTAAAAAAAATAAAGCATGAAATTTGTAGCTGAAATTGATATTATGCCTCTTCCGGCTCTTCTTGATCCCCAGGGTAAGGCTGTCGCGAGTAATATGGGAAATATGGGGCTGCCAGAGGTGGTGGGCGTCAGAATCGGCAAGCATGTGACGCTTGAAATTGAGGCGGCTGACAAGGCTGTGGCGGAGAGTAAGGCTGTGGAGGCGTGCGAGAAGCTTCTTGTAAACCAAATCATGGAGGGCTTCACCTTCCGCATCGAGGAAGCGTAAGTCGATTTCGACTTAGAGTTGCTTAGAGGAGTCCCATCGTTAATAGAAGGGCGAAGATTTCTGTCGGTGTAGGGTCGCCTTGAAGAACGGTCACTATATCGAAGGGGCTAATACTATCGTCTCGGAAGATGTTTATTACACCGGGGCGGTTTCTGTCCGGAACTATAGTATAGGCGATGTCTAGCGGGAAGTTACTGTCTCCTACATAGATCGAATTTCCATCGAGAGAGTAGGTAATGGCGTCGGTGAAGTATGAATCGCCGATGTAGAGCTTATTATCGCGAAGCGTGAAAGCGACGTCGAACGAACTCGTGCTATATCCGGCGAAGATGCGACCTCGATTTACGGTGTAAACCACTTCCCCACGCCAATTATTCCCCAATCTTACTGCACCACGTTCGATATGGCATGTTACCTCGTTCCATCGAAGATGGGTGGTGGGGTAGGCGTATGTGGGCGTATTGTTTTGGGCTTGAACAGAAAGCCCAGCCAAACCAAACAACGTGAAAGCAATAAATAAACTCAAGCGTTTAATCATGAGCTGAAGTTACGCCGTCTCAGCGCATTCGACACACCCCTTCGGCACTTCGCAAGCGGCTTTTAGCGCCTGGTCGATGTCTGCGATGAGATCCTCAGGATGCTCGAGGCCTATCGATAGTCGTACTAAACCTTCCGTAATTCCGTGACGTAATTTTTCGTCCGCAGGAACTCCGGCGTGGGTCATACTAGCAGGGTGTTCCGCTAAAGACTCAGTAGAACCGAGACTTACAGCGAGTTTGAAATGCTTAAGTGAGTCGAGGAAAGCGAAGGCGGCTTTACGTCCTCCAGGAAGCTCGAAAGCGATCATTCCTCCGCCGTTAGCTTGCTGCTCTTGGGCGATAGCGGCCGATTTGTAATCGCCAGCTCCCGCTAGATCTTCAGCCCAAGCGGAATAGATTTTCGTTATGCCGTAGATAGGTTTGCCCGGAGCGGTTTGGATATGGTCGAGAATCATGCGAGCCGAACTTACTTGGCGCTCTACGCGAATCGAAAGGGTTTCCATAGATCGTGCGAGCATCCAACTAGTCCACGGATCAGCCATTCCCCCAAAGAAGGTTCTGTATTCGAAGACTTTCGCCATTGCATCAGCCTCACCACTAACAGCTCCAGCAATCACATCGCTGTGTCCGCCAAGGTATTTAGTCGCAGAGTATAAATTAAGGTCAGTCCCAAGCTCTAACGGACGCTGAAAAATCGGTCCAAGGAAAGTATTGTCAACGGCAACAATAACGCGATGCTCGTCAGTAGTCTTGCTCTTCGCCCAATCTGTTGCAGTCTTAATACGATGAAGTTGAAGCGTCGGATTCGCAGGAGTCTCAAGATAAATCATGCCGGGAATGCCATCCTCGTCTGTCATTTGGTCCAAATCATCCAAGCTCTCCATCCTCTTCACGCTCACCCCCATAGAAGGCAATATGTCATCGATGACGTGCTGAGTCCCTCCGTAAAGCGGCCCTACATACCAAAGCGCCCTTCCCGGCCCAGTCCATGCGAACAAAGCCGTACTTATAGCAGCCATCCCGCTTGCGAATAACGCCGCAGCATCTGAATCGTCCCACGTAGCAAGGCGCTTCTCAGCAACCGATAGCGTTGGGTTTCCGAGTCGACTGTAGATAAATCCATTATCTGGAGGTGTTTGCGCTCCCTCAACCCCATAAGCTGTTTCCATGTGGGCCGCTCCCGTAGCCGCGTCAGGAAACACGAACGTAGATGCCGGGTGAATCGGTGGTTTTACCGCTCCATGATTCTCCGAAGGCTCATATCCAGCAAATAATGCTCTCGTCTCTAAATGTGCTTTGTTCGTTTTCATGGTATAAACTTAGTTGTTTGTGCTGTTTGATTTGTCGACTCCTGAACAAATGCACTAATTATGTTGAAATTAATGTGAATTGTGCTAATTTGTGCTTTATTAAAGTATATATTTAGGACAAATGAAACTCATTGACGCTTTAGACCGCACAATTGTCGAACATCTCGCCTTTGACGGACGATCTAGCATGCAAGATCTCAGCGATCTTACCGGATTAAGTCGTAGCGCTGTCTTTGCACGGGTAAAACGTCTTGAAAGCGATGGAGTAATCCAAGGCTATACCGTAAAGCTTGATAGAAAAAAGATGGGGCTTGAAATAAAGGCCTTTTGTAATGTCAACCTTAAGCTTCATGAGCGCGCCGCCCTCGAAGAGTTCGAACAAGATATTGGCGGCTTTAGGGAGGTGAAAGCGTGCTATCACCTAACGGGCTCGTCAGATTACATGCTCGAAGTGCACGTTCCCGATATGGACCACTACCATAAATTCATAACCCGTAAACTTGCCGCTATGGACAACATAGCCCAAGTAAAGAGCATGTTCGTAATGAACGATATAATTTAAATCAACTGAGAGCTGCGATTCCAGGCAGCACTTTTCCCTCGAGGTACTCTAACATCGCACCACCTCCGGTACTTACATAGCTTACGTCATCGGAAAGATTCGCGGCATTTATTGCCGCAACGGAATCTCCGCCACCCACGAGAGTGTATGCGCCTCCTTCAGTTGCATCTTTCAAGGCATTTGCAACTACAAACGTTCCTTTTGCGAATGCTTCAAATTCGAAAACCCCCATGGGGCCGTTCCATAGAATGGTTTTGCTCGATTTAACGACTTCTGCAAATTCCGCACATGATTCAGGACCGATATCGAGCCCCATCCACCCATCGCGAATAGAATCGGTCGAGCATATTTCCGTTGAAGCGTCGGCAGAGAAGTTGTCTGCGCAGATGGAATCGACGGGAAGGTGTATGGATGTCCCGCACGAGGTTGCTTTTTCGAGAATAGCACGGGCGCGATCGACCATTTCCTGTTCGATGAGACTAGCACCGACTCGTCCGCCCATAGCAAGTACGAACGTGTAGGCCATTCCTCCACCGATAATAAGACGGTCGACCTTTTCAACGAGGTTCTCGAGAATGGCAAGTTTACTACTCACCTTCGCACCGCCAATGATTGCAAGGAGCGGACTAGCGGGGTCAGTCATAACACGGCTGAGCGCTGTTATTTCGGCCGCCATTAATTCTCCAAAAGCGCTGTCTTCTGGGAAGAATCGAGCTATTATGGCCGTAGATGCGTGAGATCTATGCGCCGTTCCGAAAGCGTCATTTACGTATAGGTCACCATTTTCTGCGAGCTGTCCCGCAAAAAACTCGTCACCCTCTTTTTCCTCATCGTGGAAGCGTAGGTTTTCTAATAGAGCGACCTGTCCGGGCTTTAGGGTTTGGGTTATGTCAAGGGCATCATCACCCACACAGTTCGAAGCAAAAAGTACAGGGAGACCTAGCAAATTCTCTAGGCAAGGGATGATATTCTTCAAGCTTAGCTTGTCGGAGTATCCATCTTTAGGCCTACCGAGATGACTCATCAAAACTACAGAGCCGCCAGCTTTTAATATGGTTTTTATGGTAGGTATTGCACGGCGAATTCGAGTGTCGTCAGTTACGTTTAGAGAATTGTCAAGAGGGACGTTGAAATCCACTCTTACTAGCACCCTCCTACCTTTTACATTTAGGTCTGAGACGTTCAAGAGAAAAGCGTTTGTAATCCCACTCGAGCTTCAACGTATGCAGGAAGGTCTACAATTGCAATGCGCTCTTGAGTCATCCCATCTCTTTCGCGGACAGTAACCGCATCGTCATTTAATGTGTCGTGATCGATAGTAACACAAAGTGGCGTTCCGATAGCGTCTTGGCGACGGTAACGACGTCCGATAGCGTCTTTTTCATCGAATTGAACGTTGTATTTCAGTCTCAAAGAACTCAGAACTTCTCTAGCTTTTTCAGGTAGACCGTCTTTTTTGATAAGAGGTAAAATAGCAACTTTCACAGGCGCAAGAGCAGGAGGGATGCGAAGAACCGTTCTTTCGTTACCACCCTCTAAGGTCTCTTCAGTGTATGAATTGCTTAAAACCGCAAGGAACATTCTGTCTAACCCTATCGATGTCTCCACTACATACGGCACATAGCTTTCCTTAGACTCAGGGTCGAAGTAACGTAGCTTTTTCCCGCTGAATTCCTCATGACTCTTAAGATCGAAGTCTGTACGAGAGTGAATTCCCTCGAGCTCTTTGAAGCCCATAGGGAAGTTGAACTCGATGTCGCAAGCGGCATCAGCGTAGTGAGCGAGTTTAATGTGGTCGTGGAAACGGTAATTTTCGTCTCCCAGTCCTAAAGCGGCATGCCATTTTTTTCGCTCCTCCTTCCAATACTCATACCATTCCGACTGTGTGCCCGGCTTAATGAAGAATTGCATCTCCATTTGTTCGAACTCTCTCATTCTGAAAATGAACTGGCGTGCGATGATTTCATTTCTGAAAGCCTTACCGATTTGGGCTATTCCGAATGGAATTTTCATGCGCCCGCTCTTCTGTACGTTCAAGTAGTTCACGAAGATCCCCTGCGCGGTCTCCGGTCTGAGGTAGATTATACCCGAGTCTCCACTAACGGCTCCTAATTCTGTGCTGAACATCAGGTTGAACTGCCTTACGTCCGTCCAGTTTTTAGATCCGCTAATAGGACAAACTATCCCCAATTCTTCGATCAACGCCTTTACCGCCGCAAGATCGTCAGCGTTCATTGCGTCCTTGAATTTCAGATTGATTTCGTCTATCGTTGTTTGACGACGAAGCACATTAGGATTAGTAGAGCGGAATTCTGCTTCGTTAAAATCATCTCCGAATCGCTTAAATCCTTTAGCGACGTCTTTATCGATCTTCTTCTCGATTTTCGCAATGTGATCTTCTATTAAAACGTCAGCGCGGTAGCGCTTATTGCTATCCTTATTGTCGATTAATGGATCGTTGAAAGCATCTACGTGACCAGAAGCCTTCCATGTAGTAGGGTGCATAAAGATTGCGGCATCAATCCCCACGATGTTAGAATTCATACGGACCATGGCGGTCCACCAATAGTTCTTGATGTTGTTTTTCAGCTCACTCCCCAGTTGCCCATAGTCGTATGCGGCACTTAACCCATCATAAATTTCGCTACTAGGAAACACAAAACCATATTCTTTAGCGTGGCTAATAATTTTCTTCAGTCCGTCTTCTTGGCTCATTATGGAGTCTTTCTGCGATTAATAATTGCGCGCTAGCGCGACGCAAAGTTACCCATAAATTGAATGTTTCTGTTTATCATATCTTGCAAACAAAGAATTGACCAAAATGACCCATATAAATAGTGCAGAACTTTCAAGTTTCACATTGAAGAAGATTGTTTTTACAATTGTTTCAGTACTTTTAATGACAGTCTCTGCCCAAGCGCAGAACTACTGTATAAACGTCCCCGTGGACTTTACTTGGAGTTGTGAAGAAGAAGATAATGCCTTTGTTTACCAAAACGCAGACGGGGTTGAGGTTTATTTATGTAGCGACCCAAACACACCACTAAGCTTTCCCATAACGATAGATGTGGTGGTTGAGGAATTCAATTGTTCGAACCCGGCATATCTAGGCGTAGTAAAAAGAATATCGAGAACCTTCATAGCAGATATCGGCAACTCTAATGATAACACAGGTTGTGGAATAGGATTTGTTTGCGGCACACAAATAATAGAAGTCGAAGATATTCAGCCGCCCACGTTTATTAGTGTTCCAGGCGATGTTACAAGAGATTGTTTCGGGTGGGATTTAGAGGAATATCTATTAGCACAGCCTTTCCCCCTTGAATATCAAGACAATTGTGGCACCCCCGACCTCGTCAACACCCTTCAAGTTGTTGATAATCCAGATTGTCCAGCTGCTCAAGACTTTATTTGGACTTTTACTATTACTGATGGATGTGGAAATACTGCTGAGGCGTTTCACATAGTAAATGTTGTAGACCAAGCTGGGCCTTTGATTGTGTTTACGCCTTCATTATTGGATATAGGAATACCAAATTGCGCAGATGATGTTGTTTGGCCTGTGTTGTCAGCGATAGAGCTGTGTTCAGGATATACGGTTGAATGGGCAGATACATCAACAATTACGTCAATAAGTTTAGGATGTGATAATTATTACCGCCTCTCAAGGGTTGCGCATGCAGTAGACGGATGCGGGAATAATACTTTTACAGATTTCCCAATAATAGTTCATGACATTGAGGCGCCATTTTTCACAAGCATTTTACCGGACTTAACCATTTCGTGCGAGGACGACCTCATTCTACAGGCGGCGTTACTTGCTTTACCCATGTATGAAGATGGATGCGAAGGAGACCTTACGTATAACCAAACTCTTGAAACAGTACCCTCCATTTTGTGTCCTCAAAACTACTCCATTGTAAGAACCTATAGTGTGACCGACGTTTGTGATAACACGACATCTGACCAGGTCCAAATAATCACAGTCCAGGACACAGTTGCTCCAATATTAACTCCCGTACTAGGGTTCACTCAGGAATGCTCGCTACCTATATCGGTAGATCTACCTAACGTGTTCGATAATTGTGATGCGACCTTAACTAGTAACTCTATTACCGTTGAAACGATTATTACAGACATTGTTTCTTCAGGGACGTATACTACAATGTACGTTTATACAGCAACGGACGTGTGTGGCAACTCTTCAATAGACTCAACCGTGGTTAATATTGTAGACACGACCCCTCCATTTTTTACAGATTTCCCCTCAGATTTAGTTTTAAGCTGTGGAGAGGCCTACCCTGATGATCAAGTTGCTTATGCGGACGAATGTGACCCCAACGCATCGATATACAGCTATGATCTTCAGTTTGACTTTCAAGATTGTGCAAACAACACGGTAATTACAAGAACGTTTACGATTTCGGATGATGCGGGAAACTTGGCGGATTCGACTCAATACATTTACTATCTCGATACCGTACCACCGATTTTGATTACCCCGCTCGATAGTATGTTCTATCAATGTGCCTATGAGACGCCGGAATGCCAGGATATGTGGGAGACGCTTGAATTAGAATTTGTTGATTGTAGTATGGGTGAAGTCGTGATAATTGATTGTTCTGACGAAGTTGTTGAGGGAGATTGTTTGGAGCAAGCGTGTGTTATTGAGCGGACTTATTATTTTGAGGACGCATGTGGGAATGTAGGAAGCGCGAGTCACTTTATTAGAGTACAAGAAACGGTTTTGGCACCTACTATGCCTACTGGAATGACTCCTAATGGAGATGGTTATAACGATGCATATGTGATTCTGGATATTGGGCCGTCGATAGGGGCGAGTCCTGAGGAGGTGCAATGTAGCTGGCTTCCGGACACTCATTTTAGAGTGATTAATCGTTGGGGCCAAATCGTATTCGAAATGTTCGATTACCGCAACGAATGGGAAGGGACGAATAAGAGCGGTGAGGAATTGCCGCCAGGAACTTATTTCGTGGTGTTTGAGGCAGAAGGGGTTGCTTTTTCAACTTATGTAGATATCCGAAGATGAAAAATTACAAATTCAGTTTATTTGCTGTGATATTGATGGGTTTTGCACTCTTTACATTCGAGTCACAAGCTCAACAAGATTTTTTAACTAGCCAGTATAATTTTAATGCGGAGGTATTGAATCCGGCATATGCTGGGGCGCATAACTATGTGCAAACCAGTGCGATGTATCGCAATCAATGGTCGGTAGAGGGCGCACCAACGACACAAGTGCTTTGTGCGGATGGGCTTTTGAAAAAGCTTCCAGTCGGGGTTGGGTTAATTATTACAACAGATAGAATAGGAGTTACAATTGAAAGGACGATATCTGCCGATATGTCCTACCATTTTCGAACGCGATTAGGTAAAATGTCCTTCGGGCTAAGAGGCGGATATGTGGGGTACTCCGCCGAGATAGACGAGCTAGTTTATTGGGACGAAGGCGATCCGGTTTATGAGACGGGAAACATCAAAGAGGGGTTTTTAACCTTGGGTTTTGGGGCGTTTTTTTCCGCGACAGACGGAAGGTGGTTTGGAGGAATTTCAATACCAAACTACTACGCGAAAGACGATGCGCTTCGTTCTTCGCCAGATGTGCGTTTCTACAAACGACACGTCTATGCTTATGGGGGAGGAATAGTAAAAACGGGGTGGGGAATCGAGCTTAAGCCGAGCATGTTAATTCGAGCTACGGGCGGGGCTCCGATCTCGACAGATATAAACTTACATGCCCTCTTGATGGAAGAAGGGCCTGGCGGAACTCAGGTCTGGCTCGGATTAGGATATCGTACGAGGTCGGTAACGGTAGCGTCAATAGAAATTGCGCTTCCGCACAATCTTCGATTCGGCTATGCTTATGACTTCATGGGCTCCGAACTTCAAGACGCCCTTGGGTCAACACATGAAATCCAACTCGGATTTAATTTCGGCGGAGAAACACCATTAATCCAAAACCCACGTTACTTCTAATGAGAAAGCTAATTACACACGGTTGGGGAGTGATTTTCGGTTTGGTACTACTAACGGGTTGCTCCTCTCATTACTATTTGGAGGGGAAAGCCCTAGAAAATCAGGGAGAATTTACTGCGGCGGCACAACAATACGAACGCGCTGCGAAAGGCAATAAAAAGCTTGAAGCGCACGAAAAATTGGCGGAGATATATACACGCTTAAATGCTCATGAAAAAGCGATAGCTTCGATGGACACGCTTGAAGCGAATGGAGGGTTGCCAGGAGATATGCCTTTTGAAAAGGCGGAAACACTCCTTGCATTAGGGCGATATGACGAGGCGAAAGAAATGTATTTATGGATGTCAGAAAAAGGGGGAAGAGATGCTACGGTATCAGAGTCCAGATTAATAATGTTGAGTTCTCTAGATTCAAGACAAGCGGATAGCATAAACTTTCGACTTCGCTCCGTTGAGATAATAAGCATCGATGAAGGCGGCGCTCAACTTGTAAGTGCAGCAGCTCCGTTTAGATCGGGGGATAAATTATTTTTTACCGTCGAAAAGCCTCGTGAATACAGGTTAAGACGAGGAGTAGAAATGCAGTTGGATAATTATACAGGGAATAGACTTACCGATCTTTGGGAGGCTGAAATAGTTGATACCACAGGATTACAAGGGACGATTTATCTGCTTGCAAAACCCATGACGTCTCTAAACACAGAACTGCATGATGGTTTTGTGGCGCACCAAGAAGGTGATTCCGTGGGCGTTATTTCTATGTCATATGTTCAGGGCAAACTTCCGTTAAAGGAGATGTTAAGCAAAGAGCCGGGAGAGACGATTTTGAAACCGATTCAACTATTTAATGCAGCTTTAAAAGAGGACTCTACAGGTTTAAAAACTTGGCAAGCGGGAGATAGAATGTCGTTCTGCGACAAGAGATATATGTTTGCACATCCCGCAATTTCGCCTAACGGAAATTCGATTTATTTCACTTCGAATAAACCTGGTGGTTATGGAGGAATGGATATTTGGAGAGTAGATAAAAAGGGTAATGGGTGGGGAAGGCCAGTTAACTGTGGCGACGTTGTTAATTCTTCAGGAAACGAAGCGTTTCCTACTATGCGCAATGCAGACACTCTATATTTCAGTAGTGACGGACATTTGTCTATGGGTGGCTTAGATGTTGTTTATGCTACGAAAAGTGTAAGTTCAGGAGGCTGGACGGAATTGTATGATAGATTGCCTCATCCGATAAATTCATCAAGAGACGACTTCGGGTTACAGCTTGACCCGGTTGGGTATGGAGGGTTTTTCACTTCAGATAGAACGGGAATAGACGCCCTTTATCATTTTCATGGTTTTGAAACGGAAGTTATTTTAAACATCAAGGTCGTTCACGATAGGGATGGCAGTCCGTGGCCTGATTTGGGGGCAGTTTTGGCACAAAACGCACATGGCCCAGGGAAGTTAGCTATGGACGACATGTCTTTCGTGTCGGATAATGCTGGGAAATGGAGTGTTTTAGTAGATAGAGGAGCTAATTATCAGGTGAATTGTCTCAATGCGTTTGGCTATATTCCAGAACCATTTACTGCTCCTTTAGACCAAACAATAAATGAATTCACTATCATAGTTCGTATTCCTCTCATAATCGAAGTAGGTTGTAAAGACCCAGTAGCATGTAATTATGAACCAAAAGCTTTAGTAGCGGACGACTCTTGTACATACCCGGGAGTTAAGTTCGATTGTGATGGCAACTGTATTAACGATAAGGACGAGGATGGAGTTTGTGACTCGGATGAAATTCCTGGCTGCACTTCGAGACACGCATGCAACTATGACCCGACAGCAACTGAAGACGATGGTTCGTGTGAGTATATGACATGTATTGAAGCGGTGGCGGCAGATAGTGGCCCAGGTAAAACAGTTGATTTGGATATACACTGGGACTATAACACGACGGTTTTACGTGACGAAGACAGACCTGGTTTGGCAAGGTTCGCAGCTTATTTAATATCAAACCCTGGCTATAATGTCTTACTTACTTCTCACTGTGACCTGCGAGCGACAGAAAGTTTCAATGACGCGCTTTCTCAGAAAAGAGCAACTACCATTTTGAAAAATCTGGAATCCTTAGGAGTATCAGAGGATAGGTTAGTGTCTTTTGGGGCAGGAGAACAATTCCCTCTCAACGATTGTGGAATAGCAGAGTGTACGGACGAAGAGCACCAACAAAACAGACGTACAACGGCAAAAATACTATTTGAAGATCAGATAATAATAATCCACAGAGTTGCAGAGGGTCAAATTCTTGGAAAAATAGCCGATAAATACGGGGTACGGGTTTGGGATATAAAAGCGTGGAACAGAGTGAGCTCGAAGAAGTTAAGGGTGGGGCAGGAGCTCTTAATATACCTTATGGAAGAGTAATTATTAGATGGCGGTATCTTCTCAATTATGATAGAAAAGTCGAATGAGCGAAGTGTGCAGAGGATAGGGTTGCTCGGTAGCGGTAGCTGGGCTACGGCGCTTGCAAAAATGTTATGCGAGAACGTTTCAGAGCTGAATTGGTGGGTTAGGAGCGAGGACACGATTGAGCATATTCGAGAATTCGGGAGTAATCCGAGGTACATTCAGAGCATTCAATTTCCCGTGAATAAGTTGAACTTAACAACGGATATGCAGGCGGTTATTGACTCGAGTGACATCATTATTTTGGCTATCCCCTCGATGTTTTTAGACCAAACCTTCGAAGACGCATCACCCCTTCGCCTCGAAGAAAAGCTCGTCTTTTCCGCGATTAAGGGTATGGTGCCGAAATACAATTCTATTCCGGCTAGGTATCTTCATAAGCGTTTCGATCTTTCGTATGAAAAGCTGGGGATAATTTGCGGCCCATGTCATGCCGAGGAAGTAGCGAGAGAAAGGCTGTCGTATTTAACAGTGGCGTGTCCAGATATCGATCAGGCAGAACTTTTCGCGCCCTATTTAAGGACGAGATACATTAAAGTGAGTACGTCGGACGATGTCTTCGGAGCGGAATTGGCGGCCGTACTAAAGAATGTGTATGCGGTAGGTGCCGGTTTGGCACACGGATTAGGGTATGGGGATAATTTCATTTCCGTACTTATTTGTAACGCCGCTACAGAAATGAAGCGATTTATCGACGTAGTTCATGACATCGATAGAAATATAAAAGGCAGCCCGTACTTGGGCGATCTTTTAGTGACGGCTTACAGTATTAACAGTAGAAATAGGGCTCTTGGCACGATGGTTGGAGGAGGATATACTGTTATGGCGGCCGTTATCGAGATGAAGATGGTTGCCGAAGGGATGACGGGAGCGAAAGGCATTTTCGAAATGAACAAAGAGTTCATGGTAGAGATGCCCATTGCCGATGCGGTATATCGGGTTCTTCATGAGCGGATGTCGCCCACTCTGGAGATGCGCCTACTATCGGATGTGTTAAAATGATTAAATTGTGGTTTAATTAAACTGTGTAAATGAGGAGTTGTGTAAGAAATTATTCGTCTTGGTTGCTTGTTCTGACATTCGTGTTAGGCCTTGGACTCGTAGGCGATACTGTTGCACAACACTCTTCTTCCGTTGCTTTCACCCCAAACCAAGGTCAATGGGACGATTTTGTCTCATATAGAGCAGATTTAGATGGTGGGGTGTTTTGGATGGAAGAAGCGGGATGGACTGTTTGGTTAGCAGGAGATGGGTATGAAGACTTATGGAGTCATACAAATGTTAGTGGAGATGGTGAGGGAGCCCCGGAAGAACTTGTCTCGCATGCTTGGAAGGTTCGATTTAAGGATGGTAATGCGAACGCAGAAAAGTCGGGAAGACATCAATTAGGATATAAAGTAAATTACTATCGTGGAAATGACTCTCAGAAGTGGGTTTCTGGTTTAGAGCCCGTGAGTCAAGTGAGGTATGAAGGGGTTTGGGATAAAATTAATTTAGTGATGGACGGAAGAGGGAGAGGGACCTTGAAACTCAAGTATGACTGGGTGATAGAGCCCGGGGGAGACCCATCAGCGATACGCCTCATCCATGAGGGAACTGAAGTGAGTTTGAGGGAAGACGGATCGATTCTCCACGTGATGGGGGAGGTGGGAGATGCTATTGAAGGCACTCCGTTTGCTTACCAATTCGTGGGATCTCGAATCGTGCCGATTGAGTGTAACTACGTGATTTCGTACAACGAAGACGGAACGACCGAGGTCGGTTTCGAAGTGGGAGCTTACGACCACGACCTTAATTTAGTAATAGACCCCGATCTCGTGTTTGGAACTTTTATAGGTGCGACTCAAGCGAATTGGGGATTTACCGCAGCTTTCGATGACGCGGGGAGGTCTATTACGGGAGCCGCCTTATGGGATGGCGGAATGGGGACTTACCCTACTACGGCAGGAGCGATTTCGACCACGTTTGCGGCTGGAAATGGCCCCTTCGATATCGGCATCTCCGTGTTTTCTGCGGACGGAACTAACCTCGAATACAGCACTATCGCGGGGGGAAATGGTATGGACGTTAGCTCGTCCATAGTTGCCGACTCGAACGGAGACTTTTACGTTTTCGGAACGACGGGATCTTCGAACTTTCCTATTACGGCAGGAGCTTACGACGTCTCTTTCAATGGTGGCCCCACCCAAAATCTCGGCGGATGTTGCTTCTTCCCAGGAGATTTCGCATCCGGCTCGGACTTATTTATTATGAAATTCGCCTCAGGTATGACGGGTCTTCTTTCGAGCACCTACGTAGGGGGATCGGGTAATGACGGGATTAATTCCGGGACGATGTTGAATTACAACTACGGGGATGTGTTTAGGGGCGAGATAAACGTGGATGATCTTGATAGAGTTTGGGTTGCGACGGTGACTTCAAGTACGAATTTCCCCATAGTAAATGGTCCATACGTTAGCTATAATGGTGGGGGAACTGATGGGGTGCTTTTTAGAATGAGCCCGGATTTATCGACAATGGAGTGGTCGTCGTATGTCGGTGGTTCACAAGCGGACGCGGCCTATGGCGTACAGTTTACATCAACCTTCGAACCAGTCGTTTGCGGCGGAACACGTAGTACCGATTATCCCGCGTTAGGCACTTCGTACCAGTTCGTTTTCGGCGGAGTTGTGGACGCTTTCGTGACGAGGTTTCCCAATGCTGGTGGGACTCCCCTGGCAAGTACTTACTACGGCAGCCCGGCGTATGATCAGTCTTACTTTGTGCAGCTGGATGACGCAGATAACATCTATCTTTTCGGCCAAACCGAAGGCGATCTACCCCTCTCCGGAACAGTCTACTCGGCAAGTCCTAACGCCGGTCAATTCATTGCTTGCTTCGACCCAAACTTGCAAAATCTACTTTGGAATACAAGAGTAGGAAACCCCAATAACCAGTTCGAAATCGACATTAGCCCGACTGCCTTTCTAGTGAGCGATTGCGGACAGATTTATATGAGCGGATGGGGCGGAGGAACTAATTCGGGGAATTCGCCATTTGCAAGCTCCGGAGGGACTGCGGGAATGCCTTCTACGGGTGATGCCTTTCAATGGAATACTGACGATAGCGATTTCTGGTTAGGGATGTTAAACCCAGGGGCAGAGACATTGATTTACGGTACTTTTTTCGGGGGGCTGAATTCTGCGGAACACGTCGATGGAGGGACTTCACGGTTTGATAAAAACGGAACAGTCTACCAAGCGGTTTGTGCGGGTTGTGGAGGGAATGACGACTTCCCCACTACTCCTGGAGCTTGGAGCAACACGAACGACAGTTTCAACTGTAACCTCGGCCTCTTTAAGTTCGAACTCGGAACAATTAGCGTCGATATCGACCTCGTCGCTCCCGAAGTTATTTGTCCTGACGAGCCCATACAATTCATAAACAATTCGCAGGGCGGGGGGGTGTATCTATGGCAGTTCGGCGATGGAGCAATCAGCGATGAATTCGAGCCGTCTCATGTTTATCCGTCCTCTGGAGATTGGCAAGTTACACTCACCGTTTCAGATCCTTTGGGATGCTTGCAAGAACAATCAGCGACTTTAGATTTGACGATTGAGGAGCCTTTAAATCCTACCATAGATCAAGTGCTACCAATATGTTTAGGAGAACAGGTTCAGCTTAATGCGTGGGGTAGCGATGGATTGTTTTGGCTTGCAGACCCAACATTAAGCGCAACGGACATACCGAATCCTATTGCTACGCCGACAGAAACTACGACTTACACGGTTCACGATGAAAACGGATGCGGAGCGTTGCAAGCTGAGGTGACGGTAGAGGTGAGTTTTGTGGTGGCCTCTGTAAATACTCCTGCTACGACAATTTGCTTAGGAGATAACGTGCAGTTGACGGCTCAGGGAGGAACGCAGTATAGTTGGTTCCCGCCTGGTGGACTTGACGATCCTGGAGCGGCTTCGGTTTCTGCGTCGCCTAATGTGAACACTCTTTATACGGTCACTGTTTCTGACGTTGTGGGATGTACAGACACAGAAACGATACAACTAACTGTCGTGCCTGCACCGCCGGGTGGTCAAGTTTATGATCCCATCGATATTTGCACGGGTTATGGTACATCTCTCCCAGGCGCAGCAGGCGACGCATGGCTTTGGGATCCACCGCTTTACTTAAGCTCCACGAGTGCTCAAGTCCCTTACGCCACTCCGACTAGCGATATTACCTATCAGGTTACAATCCACAACATTTGTGGGTTCGGAATAGACGAAGTCAGCGTCCACGTAATAGTTCCGACGGCTCAAGCGTCAGAGGGCGGGAGTATTTGTAGAGGCAATCAATTTCAAGTTTCCGCAACGGGAGGTGATCCGAATGGTTCCACGTTTAATTGGTCCCCCGCACCTTTAGTAGGACAACCAACGAGTGGCGAAACGTATGTTATTCCGTATTACACACAAACCTTTACGGTTTACGTTACGGACTCGAACGGCTGTACTGCAAGTGACGAACTCACAGTCTACGTAGGCCAACCCCCTAACGTTAATGCTGGCCCCGATAGAGATGTAGAATGGCTAGACAGAGTTCGACTACTTGGATCGACGAGTGGAGACATTTTTTGGTGGACCCCCGCCGAAGATCTAACCTGCTCGTACTGCGCTATGCCTGAAGTACTTTCGGCAGAGCCCGGTTGGTACGTTTTCCACGCACTGGACGCAAATGGTTGCGAGGGAAGCGATTCGACTTTCCTCGATGTGTTCTACCCCGTTTTCCTTCCGACATCCTTCACACCGAACAACGACGGTATCAACGATGCATTCTTCGCTCAAGGTCTCAGGCTCCAGGGTTATAGACTTATAGTTTACAACCGATGGGGCGAGGAAGTGTACTTTTCGGAGGATGCAGAAGAGGTTTGGACTGGAACCTCAAAAAGCGGAACACACTACTGCCCAGACGGCGTTTACATCTACTCCCTGCGCTACGAAGACCAAGACGGGCCGCACCTACTCCACGGACGAGTAACACTAATAAGATAGTTGAAAAACTCTTTATGGGCGCGATGAACCCCACGGGTTCCATTGCTATATTGCCCTATGGACTTAAAGTACACACGCGCACTTCTTCCCGGAATGTTTCTCGATTATGACTGCGTAATTATCCCTGGACTTGGCGGCTTTGTATGCAACGAACGCTCGGCTTGGTATGATGAGGAAAGAGCAGAAATGGTTCCTCCTTCACGTGACGTTTTATTTAGTCCAAACCTCATTCACAACGACGGTCTCCTCGCCCAAGAAATCATGCGCGCTACGGACTGTTCATACTCTGATGCGATGTCATTTGTCGATTCAGAAGCCGCGATGATGGTCGAGGAGTTGAGCAATGGTGCTCCTGTTGAACTACCTCGAGTAGGAAGACTTTATCAAGGTGAGGATGGCGTTATTCGATTCCTTCCTGACGCTGAAATGGTGAGAACGCTTAGTTCGTTTGGTCATTCTCGAATTCCACTCACCCAACTAAACGCCGAAGCCGTTATCGAGCTCGAAACCCAAGACTCTACGTTAGAGAACGAGCCCACGATAGTCCTTCCTATTTCGGACTCACCAACGGATGAAGATTCGAAAAAGCAAGAGCGAAAAGATCGTGAAACGAAGGTTATTCCACTAAGAGTGAAAATCGCCCGAGTAGCAGCTATAATTGCGATTCCCGTTATGCTTGGCGGAGCATGGATGTTAACCGACCCTACTCCTTCGACGACTTTAATGAGCGTCCTGCCCACTTTCACACCCTCGACGGAATCGTTGTTGTTTGTTTCATCTGAAGAAGAAAAAGCAGAAGAAGTACTTGTTTCTAACTACGCTCCCAATGAGGAGTTGGTTGCGATTGAGCCTCCGGTTGAAATTATTGCGCCTGTTGAAGAGGAAACCCCAGTGGAGGTTGTTGCTCCAATGGAGATTAACTTTTTGATTGTAGGTGGAGCATTTTCAGTGAAAGAAAACGCTTTGACCCTAGTTTCTATCTTGGAAGGAGAAGGATACACCCCGACGATTCATTTTCAACGTCATAATAGACTTCATCTTGTCGCTCTAGGAGAGTTTGAGACTGAGTGGTCAGCAAGACGCGGGTTGAAAAAAGCCCGCAAGTCAGGTCGCAAAGCGACTTGGTTGAAGAAGATGTAGCTACTGCTCTAAAAAAGTTTATCCAGCTCTTTATGACGATCTTCTGTACAAGGAAGAAGTCCTTGTTCTAAAAGAAGGAAAATTTCACGTCCCCGTGCCTCTTCAGGGAATTCCTTTTCACCTCGATAAACATCAGGATCCCCACCGTCTTTTTTATGGATTAAACGGAAAACTTTCGCCCTTGATTCCGAAAACTTAAAAACCCAACGATCTTCGTCTGTATGCCTTTCTAGAAAGGTGATTCTTGACGTTGTAGATTCCCAAAAAAACGTACTAAACTCATCGAGTAAGTACTCAACCATATGAGGGTTTTCGCTTTTAATCTTTTGCCACTCAGCGGCGTCGAGTCCTTGAGAAGACAGAAACTTCACGAATTCAGGCTCTACGGCAGTAAATTCTTCTTCGGTAAGTCGCCTAAACCTCATAACGCTATTCTTCGATGCCCTCGAGCATGAATATGAAGGCGTACTCCATCGCCGTTTCTTTAAATCGAGCAAATCGCCCAGAAGCTCCGCCGTGTCCTGTCTCCATATTACAATGCATAAGGATTAAGTGGTCGTCTTGTTTATGATCACGAAGTTTAGCAATCCATTTTGCCGGCTCCCAATATTGCACCTGACTATCCCAATACCCAGTGGTAATTAACGTGTGTGGGTACTTAAGTTCTGCAACGTTATCGTAAGGGCTGTACTTCATGATGTAATCGAAATAGTCGGCCTTCTTAGGATTACCCCACTCATCGAATTCTCCTGTTGTCAGCGGTATACTTTCATCAAGCATGGTGTTGATTACGTCCACGAACGGAACAGCTGCGACTATGCCATTGAAAAGTTCTGGTTCGAGATTCATAACGGCTCCCATTAGGAGTCCCCCGGCGCTTCCTCCCATTGCGTAGAGGTGATCTGGTGAGGTGTAGTTATTCGCAACGAGGTGCTTTCCACAATCGATAAAATCGTTGAAAGTATTCATCTTCTTAAATAACTTCCCATCTTCATACCAATGTCTTCCCATCTCTGAGCCCCCTCGAATATGAGCCATAGCATAGATAAATCCACGATCGAGCAGGCTAAGTCGTGTAGTCGAAAATCCAGGATCCATACTATATCCGTATGAACCGTAGGCGTATAGGAGTAGTGGGCTAGATCCGTTGAGTTCGGTGTCTTTATGGTAGACAATGCTAACGGGGACTTTCGCGCCGTCTCGTGCCTCGACCATGATGCGTTCACTAACGTAATTTGCTGTGTCGAACTCTCCGCCGAGCACTTTCTGTTGCTTGAGCTGTGTGCGTGATTTATCAGAGAATGAATGCTCGTATGTTGTGTGTGGCGTTGTGAGTGAGGTGTAACCAAACCGCAGTTTTTCTGCCGTAAAATCAGGGTTCGTCCCGACATAGGTCATGTAAGCCGGGTCGTTAAATTCGAGGTAGTAATCCTCTTCGCCACCCCAACTTTTAATACGTATCGCTGTAAGTCCTTCTTTACGCTCTTCGATAACTAGATACTTTTCGAAGATTTCCGTTCCTTCAAATAATACGTCGTCACGATGTGGTATTACGTCCTCCCAGTTTTCGCGTGAAGGAGTCTCGATAGCAGTTTTTACGAGCTTGAAATTCTTTGCGTCAGCGTTCGTTTGGATGTAGAAATGATCTCCGAAATGACTCACGTGATATTCGTGATCGTCCTCTCGAGGAGAGATTACAGTCCACTCCGAGTCGGGCTTATTTGCATCGATATAACGCGTCTCGCTGCTCAATGTAGAGTGCGATCCGATCATGATAAATCTTTCGCTCTTCGACTTGCCCACGCCCACATTGAAAGTGTCGTCAGTCTCCTCGTAAACCACCACGTCTTCACTCGCGTCCGTTCCTAGAATGTGCTTGTAGATTCGGTAGCTACGAAGTGTTACAGGGTCCTTCTTCGTGTAGAAAAAGGTCTTGTTATCATTAGCCCAAACCGCTCCTCCCGTCGTCTCAGGAATAACATCCTCGAACACAACTCCCGTAGCAAGATTCTTAACACGTAAAGTATACTGACGGCGACTTACCGTGTCTATTCCGTACACGAGAAGCTTGTTATCGGGGCTTACGCTCGATCCTCCAACGGCGAAATAACTATGACCCTGCGCCAATGCAGGCTCGTCGAGAAGAATCTCTTCCTCACCGTCCATAGTATCTTTCTTACGACAATGAAATGCGTACTCCTTTCCTTCTTCGAAACGAGAGTAATACCAGTACCCACGATAGAAAACAGGAACACTCTCATCGTCTTTAACGATACGTCCTACAATCTCATCGTAAAGCTTGATTTGGAATTCTTTCGTCGGTGCTAGCGCCGCTTCTTTGTAGTCGTTTTCCGCGTTGAGGTAGTCAAGTACGTCTTGGGTTTGGTCATCAGGAGTAGATGCCTCTTTCTGCTCATCGCTCAGCCTCATCCAGAAATAATCGTCGCTCAAACTTTTGCCATGAATTTCAATTGTGTGAGGCACAATTTTCGCGTCAGGAGCAGTGATTTTGCGAGAAGCGAGCTCTTGCTCACTCGTAGAGAGAATTGTGTTCGAATTAGTTGAGTCAGCCATAGAGTTATTTGATACGTCTGAAGGTTCTGAGCACGAAATGAGTGCAACAGCGACGATAAATGAAATGCGGTTTAACATGTGGCTAAGATAATGTCAGTCTAGTATTAGTCGATACTCCAGCCGTCACCTAATAAAGATTCTATTTTTGCAAGGTCTTCAGGTGTATCTACTGAGAGCGTGCGGTGATTTGTGGTGCCTACATCGATTTTCCATCCGTGAGAAAGCCAACGCAGTTGCTCAAGATTCTCTCTTTCTTCAAGTTTAGAAGGGTGAAGATTGATAATAGCGTCCAGCGCGGAGCTTGTAAAAGCGTAAAGACCGACATGCAGAAGCCAAGGTCCCTCACCATGAGGAATGGGGCTTCTAGTGAAGTATAAAGCTTTTCCGTTGAGGTCGCGAACTACTTTTACTCGGTTCGAATCCTCTCTTCCGGGGTCGGAGGATTTCATTGGATGAGCGAGGGTTGCGATAGATGCTCCGGGTTTACGAATTAAGTGGACTAGCTCTTTGAGTTGTTCTGGATGAACGAACGGCTCGTCACCTTGAACGTTTATTATCGCATCGGGTTTCGGGTCGAGTTGAGAAAGTGCGGCGTGACATCTCATAGTCCCATTCGCACAAGAAACAGGAGTCATGACTACCTCTCCCCCGAAACTTAGAACGGCCTCTTCTATCCTCTTGTCGTCAGTAGCTACGATTACTCTATCTACAACTCCCGCTCCCTTTACACGACGTACCACACGTTCGATCATAGGAACCCCGCCCACGAGTGCGAGAGGTTTACCAGGGAATCGAGTAGACCCGTACCTAGCGGGAATTATTGCGACAACGTTCTTGTTTTGCATTATTCAATTTCATAGGTGTAAACAATATTCACAAGGCGAGGAGACTCAATAGCCAAAGGCCTTACGCTGTATTCCTCATTGAGCAAATTGCTCACGACGAGGGATAATTTCGAATTGTCGTTCAGGTTCACGCCCACTCTAACGTCGATAAGCCAGGGCAAGGTCGGGTGATTGTCGAGCCAGTCATTTAATCCCCAATCGACAAACCCGAGGTCTTCAAAAGTTACGAAAGCTTCGTCGAAATTTTGGAGTATGCTTTGGTATCGAACGCTCACTCCGACGAAACCATGAGGGTGAGTCCATTGTGCGTCGAAACGAACTAGGTGAGGAGACCGGTATTTCAAGATGTAACCCGTTGTATCGTGGCTCGTCCCGATATAGGTGGTGGACACATTAGAAGAATCCGGATCGTAATTCAAATGCGGCGTTAAACTAATCGGATTCGTGTAGGTATAGCCCCCTAAAATATCCAGGGAGTGCTGGTTTTGAGCACCCCATTTGGCCTGCCCCATTAGACTTATCTCAGCTCCCCGCACCCTACTTTCTCCAGTATTTAAACTTCTAAATCCTAGACCAAATAAATTATCAAATCCCTCACTCGGAGCCCACGTACCAAACGAAAACTCTATGAAATTTGAATATCTTTGCTGGAACACAGCGAAGTCTAAGTATCCCATAAATCCACCAATTTTTAATCCTTGTTTTAATCCGATCTCTAGACTGGTAGAGGATTCGGGCCTAAGATCTTCGTTAGGATAAACTTGTAAATCTCCAAGTCCAGTTCTAATAAACTTCTCTGCTATGGTCGGGAATCGAAACCCTTGACCTAGACTACTTCGGAGATAGGTTTCTTCCGCGAGTTGATAGTTCGCCCCCGCCCGAAACACCGGCTTCCCTTCCGAATCGCTATTTATAGAAAAATACTCGTACCTCACTCCCGAAGATAAATTAAGATGCTGCCCGATAGGCTGATCGACCTGAAGATAACCGGCGATATTTCGAGCGGTATTAACACCATCTTCACTTCCGCCAGTATAAAGTTGCGCCTCGCCCCTCGTGTATTGATGTACCAAACCACCAGTTATCGCCATCTTCTCCATTCCCCAAGGGCCGATCTTTTGAGACTGTAATTCCGAGTAAAACACGTCCGAATTATTACCCTGGTTGTTATCATTATCGTTCCTTAAATGCTGCCAACGATTACGAAAACTAGTCCGAACCCCAGAAGGGCTCAAGTACTCAACAAAGGGATCGACCGTGCCCACAAGTTGCTTTGTGCGAGTCGCGGCACCGGCATAACTGTTATAAAGCCCCGTTGATGAATGCCCCCAAATCAATGTATTCAACCCCTCACCCTTCTGCCAGTTAGTACTTAATCCATAGGTCAAACCAGGAATAGAACACTCTCTCTTCCGCAAATTGATATTAAATCTCGCTTGAGCCCTAGCTCCATATCTATCTACAGAAAACGGATTATACCCCGCCACGTTTGTGTCAATAGGTGTCTCAAGAGAGTCAAACCTTATCGTAGGCCCTTTATATCCATCGTTCCCCAACAGATTTCCCCCAATTACGATATCCCAACTACCTAATTGTCGACTATGAAGAAACCGAACATTAGTTTGTTGTAGAGTGGTATTCCAGTACATCGAAGAGTCCGACCTAGGATTCGAATACGCCCCATGCTGAACGGTAACTCTAGTTAAAGGTCGAGCGTCTGGAAATCGAGTTCGGATATTGATTACCCCACTAAGTGCGGCACTTCCGTATAGGACGGAGCTGGCGCCTTTGATAACTTCGATTTGGTCTAAATTTTCGAGAGGAAGAAACCCCCACGTCGGGCGACCAGCATCACCACTTAAAAGGGGCAAATCGTCCACCATAATCATCACGCGCGAACCCGCTCCGTAACTAAAACCACTACCAGATCGGATCTGTGGCTCACCATCAACCATGCTCACCCCTGGAACCTGCTCGAGAGCCGATTCTAATGACGTTGTCGCCTTACTCTCCACTAATGCGGGCTTTAAAATCTCTAAGGACACGGTCACTTCAGCCACACTTTGCTCAAATCGCCCTGCAGAAACCACCGCCATGTCTAGGACTCTTGCCTCGGCGACAAGTGTAATATTCCAAACCACCTTTTGTCCCATTTCGAGCACAAACTCCCTAACCTCCGTTTTTTTACCGATAAACGAACAAGCAACTTGGTGCGATCCAGGAGTTAATTGTATGATATACTCCCCCTCAAAACCACTTGCTACGGTATTATCGTTATTCCCGCTAGAAACATAAGCCCCCATTAATGGATTACCCGGTGAATCAGATATTATACCAGAAATAGTTTGGGCGTTAATAACTAAAGATGAAGTGATTAAGGCCGTACAAATCAGCATATACCGAAGTAAACGCGAGAGGATTATCTTTTGCATTCATCGAAGTAAATACATTCTGATGGAAAAACGGCTTAAATATTGGAAACGTTGATAAATTCTTAGCCCCCGAATATGAAATGACTCTTGAAAATCTATTCTTTTTAAGGGATGTTTACCAAATGAATCCACGAGTCCACACCCTTTTAGCTCTAACCTTAATCGAGAACTTGGGCCCCACTAAACTTCAAGCTTTACTTGTGAAAAAAGGGTCACCGAAGTCTGTTTTAGACATGTATTGTAGAGGAGTTAGAAAAGACGTTTTGTCAAAAGCAACCGAGATTCAAGAGTCCGTTAAAAAGTTGGGCGGTCGAGTTGTTTCATTCCATTGTCGGGAATACCCAGAATTATTGAAGCAGATATCGGACCCCCCAGCAGTGATTTACGTTAAAGGCACGATTCCTAACGAGATAAAGAGATCTATAGCCGTGGTAGGCACAAGAATGTGCAGTCCTGAAGGAAAGAGGTTCGCAGAATTGACGGTAAATCATATGGCGGACCAGAATTGGCCGCTTGTAAGTGGTTTGGCAAAAGGAATAGACGCGGCCGCGCACAATGCGGCATTATCGAAGGGCCTCCCTTCTGTAGCGGTTTTGGCACATGGACTTGAGAGGATTCATCCTTGTTGCAATGTTAGTCTTGCGAACCAAATCATAAAACATGGAGGAGCTTGGATCACAGAACACCCTCCAGGAACTAAAGTTCTGAAGTGGATGTTCGCTGCTAGGAATAGGATTTTAGTGGGGATATGTCAAGCGACGGTTTTGGCAGAAAGCCCAGAGAAAGGTGGGTCAATGATTTCATTAAAGCTTGCTCTCAGCTACAACCGAGGCACGTATTCGTTTCAACCTCCGAATGCCTATAACTCAAGGTGGAATGGCAATAGGTATATCATAGCCCAAAATCCGAAAAACGCAATAAAAACTATTCCTTCATGGCATAATCAATTGCTACAAGAATCTAATGATATGAGAAGAAATAAAAAAGACCAAGCCCGAGCGACTAGCGTTAGTAAAACAGCTATTGAAGAGGGACTTAAGCGGGTGCCGACACCATGCCGCCCGGTTTATCAGCAACTTAGCCAGGACGGGCGTTCCATTCTAGAAATAAGTAGAGCGACTCGAACGGACATCACAGTTGTGAGGACTCGACTTTTTATTCTTGAGTCTCTTGAGATGGTGAAACGGGAGCCTGGGGATTGCTACTCTCGAGTTTAGTTTCCAACGGATTTTCAGATAATAACAACACGCCATCGCTCGTCTCAACGGGCTCAATACCAGTACCCTTTTGGATTAATGAAATGGTCATTATTATGCAAGTCACAAGGATTACAACTAACAGAATCCCTCCATCGAAAGAGGCATCAACATGTTCTGGGTAATTCGAACTGATTTGGAAGAAAAGCAGAATTGTAATGAGACCTCTGGGTGCGATATATAAAAGCGATGAGGGGTCTTTAGGCCTGAAAATGCGTAAAAAGACAAATCTCACAGCATAAAGAATAACAGAAATTGTAAGGCCATAGAAAATCACCTTGATATCTGTAAGAGAGGCCAAAACAACCGTTGCTCCAAAGAGCACGAAGAAGAATGTGCGAATCACAAAAGCACTTTCAAGAGTAAGAATATGGAAGTCATGACGCAAGCCGGCCATTTTTTTATCGTCGAGGAGTCCACCAAGCCAACTTTCTCCATCCTTGTTTTTGAAAATTCTAACAAAGAAAATCTTGTGGTTATTCAACATTAATCCGAAGATTAAAATAAGAATAAGAGGGCTTAAATGAAGTAGTTTTTGGATTGAATAGATGAGAATTAGAACGGCGATTGATAAAAAGAGTTTGACCGAGCTTGTGATTTTCTGCAAAACATAAACGAGTAAATAACTAACGGCAATTGAGATTACTAAAGATGCTCCGAGATTTATTGCGATAGCTTTAAGCACATCGGCAGTTCCTTCAGCTTGCTGATTTCCTAATACAAGATAGAAAGCCATAATACCCCAGATATCTGAGAAGGTGCTTTCGTACACCATGAACTCCTTCTTTTCGAGAGAAAGCCCTCCGACAGATGGAATGATAATCGCGCTACTCATTATTGAAAGCGGGATTGCATAAATCACGGCAGTGAACCACTCTAATCCCAGAGCGTAATTCAGAAGTCCGGCAATTGCTAAAGAGCTTGCGGCGAGAGAGAAAAGCGCTAAGGAAGCACTTTTTATAATAAGCGGAAGCTTTTCTTTTGAAAGTTCGAGATCTAATGAGGCCTCAAGTAGGATGAAAATTAACCCCACTGTTCCGAGAAGCTCTAGGGCTAGGTTTTCAAAAGGGATTTCACTCATCCCCATGCTTGTCAATCCTTGTCGAAGCAGTATTCCCATCCCGATAAGTACGAGGACAGAAGGGATGTTCGTCTTCTTAGCGAGAAGGTTCGCGAAGTATGAAAGAATGATAATGACACTTCCGCCAATTACAAGGGAAAAAGCACCAATATCATCAATAGAAAATGAGTCAAAAAATGAGTTGAGCATCTGCCCAAGATATAGCATTATTTTTTCAACCTAGCCAAACCCCCCAGTAAAGAGTCGCCAAAAATCGTTGCCTAATGCGAAGACCATAAGTCCAAGTAAGAGAAAGATTCCTATCACTTGAGCGTATTCCATTACCTTCTCTGGAGCAGGTTTTCCTACAATCATTTCATAAAGTAAGAATACTACGTGTCCTCCATCAAGAGCGGGAATAGGTAGAAGGTTCATAAAGGCAAGAATCAAAGAGAAGAAAGCGGTGTTTCTCCAAAAGATTAACCAGTCCCAACTCCCATCGAAAATGCTTCCGAATGTGATTAGCGACCCCACTTGTGAAGCACCTGCTTTTGATGCCAAAAAGCGCATAGAAAGTGCGTAATCTTGAAGGGTAGATCCAGCTAAAAAGAATCCACTTACGATGGCTTCCCCTAAGGAATACTTAATCTCTTCTTGAACGAAAATATCTGTAAACGATGCTGGGCTAGCGAATGAAAAACCGAGATGACCTGCGGTATCGGTCATAGCGGGAAGCGTTAATTGCTGTCCAGATCGCTCAATGTGAAGTAGGACAGGAGAGTTAGGAGCGCTTTCAAGAGCGTTCACAGTAAGTAACTGCAACCCGGTTGTTGTGGTTCCGATCGCGGTGATTAAATCGCCTGCAAGAAGTCCTGCTGTCTCAGCTCTTGAATCGGGATTTACACTCTGTACTAAAGATGGGATTTGGAGTGTGAAAGGTCGGCGTATGCCTTGGTCGACTAGGATTTGGCCTAATTCAGTATCAAAAGAAAGCTCGACAGCATTTCCGTTACGCATAACCGTAGCTTCAGTGACCGTCTCGAAGAACGCAGTGCGTCTTAGATCCTGGAATGTTTCGAGTGGTTCGCCGTTAAATTCGACGATGTGGTCGCCGTTTTGGAAGCCTAAAGTTTCAAGGCGTGGATCGACGTTTACATTGTATTCGTTAGGAAGGACTGTTTCACCCCAAACGAGTAAAACCATGCTGTAAATCACGAAACCCACGATTAGGTTCATGATGATTCCACCAAGCATGATTATTAGACGTTGCCAAGCTGGCTTCGAACGAAACTCCCAAGGTTTAGCGGGCTGCTTCATTTGATCAGTATCCATGCTTTCGTCAATCATGCCACTTATTTTAACGTATCCCCCTAATGGAAGCCAACCGATCCCCCACTCGGTATCACCGATTTGCTTTTTGTAAAGCGAAAATCCAGGATTCATAAACAGGTAAAATTTCTCAACTCTAGTTTTGAAATAACGAGCTGCTAAATAGTGCCCTAGTTCGTGTAATACGACCAGAATAGATAAGCTAAGTAGGAGTTGTAATCCTTTAATAAGTGCAATCATGGCGGCAAAGATACTCTTTGCGCCCGATGCGTACACATTTCCACGCTTTGATGATGACAAAGGATGTGAAATTCTTGAAAAATGGACACTCTTATGTGCATCTTGCGATTAGAATGACTGTAAAATTAAAACCACGCACTACTCTTTGGAAAGTGCTCTTTATACTTGGTGGGTTAAGTCCTCTTTTAGGAATAGCTGGCCTTGTGGGAATAGCTCTTTTCGGCGCGCTACCTGATACCGAGGCTCTGGCAAATCCACGCACGGACCTAGCGACTAAGATCTATACAATGGACGGGAAAGTTCTAGGTAGTTACTATAACGAGAACAGAACAGACGCGAGGTATGAAGATTTACCTCAGCATTTAGTGGATGCGTTGATCTCGACTGAAGATGTGAGGTATTTCAGCCACGATGGTGTGGATTTTTACGGACTAGGTCGTGCAATTGCTTTTATGGGGAAAAGAGGTGGGGGATCAACAATCACTCAGCAGCTAGCAAAACTGCTCTTTACAGAAGAATATGAGTCAACCAGCTTTTTAGAGAGGGCGCTTTTACAGAAACCGAAGGAGTGGATCATTGCGGCAAGACTTGAGGGCCATTACACAAAAGGGGAGATTCTAACAATGTACTTGAATCGGTATGATTTCTTGAATCAGGCTGTCGGAATTCGAAGTGCCGCTAACATTTACTTCAATAAAGAAGTCGAGGAATTGAACGTTCATGAGTCAGCGATGTTAGTGGGTATGCTCAAGAATAGCGCTCTGTTTAACCCGCTACGCAGGTTGGAAATGGTGACGAAGAGGCGCAATGTAGTTTTGGCCCAAATGGATAAATATGAATTCCTAACGACTGAAATTACAGACTCTCTTCAGGCAATGCCGATTACTCTGAGTTATCAGCGCGTCAGTCATGCGGAGGGGCCCGCACCATATTTTCGTGAGCGATTAAGAGCAGAATTAAAAAAACTATTTTCTGAAAAACAACCTGACGGAACCTATCTGATTAGTAAGGCCGACGGGACGAAGTATAATATTTATCGTGATGGACTTCAGGTTCACACAACGCTTGATAGTCGCATGCAGAAGTATGCGGAGAATGCAGTATCACGGCACTTAGGTGGTGAATTGCAAGCTATTTTTGAATGGGATTTGGAGAAACGACCTAAAATAGATTATCCGTTTTTCGAGGAGATCGAACCTTCAGCAAAAAAGGCGATTCTAGATATTGCAATTCGTGATTCTGACCGATATAAAAAGAGTAAAGGGAAGCTTTGTCCCGCATGTAATAGGCCGGCGTATTATATCGTTGATCACACGCTAGAGGGAGGGGATAATGGTTTTAGGTGCGATCCTGAGAAGGGTGGATGCGGTCATGTTTGGATGGGTTTAAGCTCGGCGGATTTCAAGAAGTCACTGCATAAACCTGTGAAAATGAAGGTGTTCAGTCACCACGGACCAGTTGACACGGTTCTCACGCCCATGGACAGTATTATTTATCGCAAGAAAATTCTGCAAGCGGGGCTTCTGTCTATTGAGCCCTCTTCAGGCCAAATCAAAGCTTGGGTCGGCGGTATCGATTATAGGTTTTTCCAGTACGATAATGTGGAGTTGAGTAAACGTCAAGTGGGGTCTACATTTAAACCGTTCGTGTATGCAACGGCTCTTCGAATGGGGATGAATCCTTGCGACGAACTACCGAACCAAGTTACTTGTATTGATTTACCGAAGGGGTCAGACCCTCCACGTTGGTGTCCGGACAATTCATCGGAAGATTACGGAGAGATTGTGACTCTCGAGTATGCTTTGGCGAACTCTATGAACACCGTGACGGCAAAATTGATAAAGAATTTTGGTACGGATAGGGTTATAAAGTTAGCTCATGCCTTGGGTATTGAAAGCTATATTCCTAGCGTTCCCTCAATTGCATTAGGCGTCGCGGAGCTTAAACTCAAAGAACTTGTCTCAGCGAATGCTTCCCTCGTAAATGGAGGCGTATATGTCGAGCCCACTATATTAATTCGAATTGAAGATCGATTCGGGAATACTATTTATGAGCCTAGTCCAGAAGTTCGACAGGGTCTTGACGAGTTAACGGCATATAGAGTGGTCCGAATGATGAAAGGAGTAGTCGACGGAGCCTGGAACGAGGAATTACAAAAACGAATGGGTACGGGAGTAAGACTGCGATACGACTCAGATAAGCGCGACTACGATGGGATCAGGTTTCCAATGGCGGGTAAAACGGGCACAACTCAGAATAACACTGATGGTTGGTTTATGGGACTGACGCCGGAACTTGTAACTGGGGTTTGGGTTGGAGCACAAGACCCAACGGTAAGGTTTTCTACAACGCATTACGGACAGGGTGCTAATACGGCTCTGCCGATTTATGGATTTTTCATGAAAGACACATATGCGGATGAGGAAATAGGGCTCTCAAAGGAAGATTTTTTCAGACCAGAATCTTTAGGTGCGGATACTTTGAACTGTAAAGAACAAACCACTTTGAAAGGCCATACCTTCGACTCCGATGGGTTCGACGATTCAGACCTTTTTAATTAAATAAATTATGGCGATTTCTAAATTAGTGAGTGGAGTGAAGGAAGCGTGTAAAGGCGTTGAGGATGGGATGACGTTGATGCTAGGTGGGTTTGGGCTTTGTGGAATCCCCGAGAACTGCATAGAGGAATTGGTGAGGCTCGGTGTAAAAGACGTTACGTGTATTTCCAATAATGCTGGCGTAGACAACTTCGGGCTAGGTCGGCTCCTGCAAGGTCATCAGATCCGCAAAATGATATCATCATATGTGGGGGAGAATGATGAGTTTGAACGCCAAATGCTTTCGGGCGAGCTAGAAGTAGACCTTATTCCTCAAGGTTCACTTGCGGAACGCTGTAGAGCTGGTGGTGCGGGTATACCGGCATTTTATACTCCGGCTGGGTTTGGGACGGAAGTTGCAGAAGGAAAGGAGGTAAGAGAATTTGATGGTAAGCCGCACATTTTAGAATCTGCTCTTACCAGTGAGTTCGCTTTTGTGAAGGCGTGGAGGGGGGATGAAGCGGGGAATTTGGTTTATAAAGCAACAGCAAGAAATTTCAACCCCATGATGGCGATGGCGGGGAAGATTACGATTGCGGAAGTGGAGGAACTAGTTCCACTAGGGACGATCGATCCGAATGAAATTCATACTCCAGGGATTTTTGTACAGCGGATTTTCCAAGGCGATTCTTATGAAAAACGTATTGAACAACGTACTGTTCGACCTCATAAAAACTAAGGTATGCTAGATAAAAACGGAATTGCAACTAGAATTGCGCAAGAAGTTGAGGACGGTCAATATGTGAACCTTGGGATAGGGATACCTACTCTTGTGGCGAACCATATCCCCGAAGGTCTGAACGTAGAATTTCAATCTGAAAATGGAATTTTAGGGATGGGGCCATTTCCTTTCGAGGGATCTGAGGATGCCGACCTTATCAATGCCGGGAAGCAAACGATTACGGCACTTCCTGGAGCGGTTTATTTCGATAGCGCGACTTCGTTTGCGATGATTAGAGGACGTCACGTACAACTTACCGTGCTCGGCGCGATGGAGGTGAGTGAGACCGGAGATATTGCGAATTGGAAAATTCCAGGTAAAATGGTCAAAGGAATGGGTGGCGCGATGGATCTCGTCGCTAGTGCTGATAACATAGTCGTGGCGATGATGCACACGAATCGAGCAGGAGAATCGAAACTACTTCCCCAATGTTCCCTCCCCTTAACGGGTGTGGCTTGTGTAAAACGAGTGGTGACGAACTTGGCAGTCCTCGATATAAAAGACGGGGCCTTTCATTTGGTCGAGAGAGCACCAGGAGTTTCTGTCGAAGATATCAGGGCCGCTACAGCAGGAGAGCTTATAGTCCCAGACTCTGTACCGGAGATGCAGCTTTAAATTAAAATTAAGCGCGCATTATTACGGCTACTGACTCGCAATCTCCGTCAATAGGTGGAGAGAATTTTGTGAGTTTTATTTTAACCGTTTTAGCAAGAGGAAGACCGTTTTTCAACGACTCCGCAATACGCCTTCCTACGTGCTCAATGAGCTTAGAAGGGATAGCCATTTCTTCTGCAACGATTTTATGAACAGCACAATAATCTATTGTATCAGAAAGGAAGTCCGACTTTCCACTAGCGATCATATCGACCTCAAGACGCACGTCGATTCGGTACTCTCCTCCAATCTTCGTCTCTTCGGCCATACATCCGTGATATGCATGAAATCGTAGACCGCTAACCTCGATTATTTCAAATTTCTTGCTACTCATTCGGCCTTAAGCTTTTCGATTTCAAGAACGCCACTTTCTAGGCGCGAAATAGTTTTTTCTAGTCCGAGAAATTCCGCGAATTCGAACATAGAAGGCCCTCCTCCTTCTCCCGTTAGAGCCAAACGAAGGGGTAATAGAACTTGTCCGAACCCTAGCTCTTTTTCTTCGAGGTGAGCTTTGAATTGTGACTCAATTTCCTCTGCTATAAATGGAGTAATAGATTTCAGCATCTCCTTTAAATCGGCCATATAAAGTGGGGTTTCCGCTTTCCACTTCTTCCTAACCAGTTTTGCATTGAAGTCATCTGATTTAGGAGCGTTGAAAAGCCATTTCGCATCAAAAATCTCATGTAGGAACGAAACCCGCTCGAGCATCATTGTGAGGATGGCCTCAGCCTCGCCAGAATCGAAGTTCATACCCCTTTCAGAAGCGAGGTTAACAAGTTCGCTTGAAAGAGAGGCGGGAGTTTTAGAACGGAGGTATTGCTCGTTGAACCATTTGGCCTTATCAGGACTAAATCTAGCTCCTGATTTAACAACTCTATCAAGAGAAAACGCATTCGCCGCTTCCTCTAACGAGAAAATTTCCCTCTCATCACCTGGATTCCATCCAAGCATGAGTAGCATGTTTAAGAACGCTTGAGGATTATACCCCGCTTCTAGATAGCCCTTAGAAACTTTGCCAGAATCCGGATCTTCCCACTCAATAGGGAATACAGGAAAACCACCCGCATCGCCATCTCTTTTGCTCAGTTTTCCATTGCCAGTAGGCTTGAGAATAAGCGGAAGGTGTGCGAATTTCGGCGAATCCCAACCAAACGCTCGGTACAACATGACGTGCAGCGGCGCACTAGGCAGCCATTCTTCACCACGAATCACGTGGCTAATTTCCATCGCGTGATCATCGACCACGTTTGCAAGATGGTAGGTAGGTAGACCGTCAGCTTTCACAAGAACTTTATCGTCAATCACACCACTCGAAATACAGACCTCTCCACGAATTTCATCAGTAAAAACGATATCTTCCGCCTCATCAGGAGTCATAAATCTAATAATGTAAGGAGTCTCCGCTTCGATGAGACCCTCTACTTCTTCAACGCTTAAGGCCAAACTATTTCTACATCCACCCCTCGTTTTCGAGTCGTATTGAAAGACTTCTTTTCTCCCCTCAGCCTCCTTCCTCATAGCGTCGAGTTCTTCGGGAGTATCGAATGCCATGTAAGCATGCCCCGTCTCAATAAGTTTTTCAACGGCCTCGCGATAAAAGGAGTTACGCTCACTTTGACGGTACGGGCCGAATTCTCCACCTGCTACGACCCCCTCATCAATCTCGATTCCGCACCACTCTAGCGCTTCCCTTACGTACTCTTCAGCACCCTCAACATATCGGGTTTGGTCTGTGTCCTCTATCCTAAGCAGGAATTTACCCCCCTTAGAGCGGGCGAACAAGTAATTATAAAGAGCTGTTCTTACTCCACCCATATGAAGAGGTCCTGTAGGGCTTGGTGCGAATCTTACGCGTACATTTTCAGATGTCATGATGTGCTTCTATTGCAGATTGCGAAGGTAATACCACTTTTTCGAAACAGACGTAAACTCATCACCTTCATCTACAAAGCTTGTTGATTTTGGCGGAAAATTAGTTAGAAGTTTGGCACAGATAAAAACTATTAATAATGAATGCACTACGCAATAAAGTCCAATTAATTGGCAGGCTCGGGAAGAACCCCGAGGTCATCACCTTTGACGATGGCAAATCAAAAGTCAACTTTTCAATGGCGACAAACGAATCGTATCGCAATGGCGAAGGCGAACGAGTAGAGCGTACCCAATGGCACGATGTTGTCGCTTGGGGATCGCTTGGGGACATCGTTAGTCAATACTTGAAAAAAGGCTCTGAGATTGCACTCGAAGGCCGACTCATGTATAGAACCTACGAGGACAATGATGGGAAGACTCGCTATATCACAGAGGTGATAGCGAATGATCTTCTTATGCTCGATAAGAAACCCGTAGAGGCGTGATCGGACAGGAGGACTCAGACAGGTGAGTCCTCCTTTTTATTTGTTTCTGTTATAGAACGTTGGTCAACGAGAGCGTGCCGTGTACCTTTATGCGCGATTCATAGCAATGACCATGAGTAAAACAGGAATTCTAAAATCTTCTCTTTCGAAGAAGTACGTAATGGCCTTTACTGGCCTATTTCTCTGTATATTTTTAGTAGGCCACCTGATAGGCAATGTGCAGTTATTTTCAACCGGGCCAGAAGGACAAGCCGCCTTCAATAGCTATGCGGAGTTTATGACTTCAAATCCGCTGATTAAGTTGATGTCATACTTGACTTACGCAAGTGTTTTATTTCACGTTGTAGATGGATTTGTCTTGACAATCAAAAACAGAAAAGCTCGCCCAGTTAATTATGTTGTTGAGAAGGGCAACCTTAACTCGAGTTGGGCAAGTCGAAACATGGCCCTTTTGGGTACGATTCTACTAGTTTTCATTGTAACTCATATGCAACACTTCTGGTGGACTATGCATTTCGGGGACATTATAATGGTTGACGGAGTAAAAGATTTACATACTGTTGTGATGGATTTCTTTAACCCTGCAGTTAACCGTCTTGCTGCTGTTATGACAGGGCTATACGTTTTCGCTATGATATCTATGGGCTTCCATTTGAACCATGGTTTCCAAAGTGCTTTTCAGTCTTTGGGACTTAACCACCCGAAGTACACACCTATGATTCAGTTCGTAGGAAAAGCTTTTAGTGTGATCGTTCCTGCCGGATTTGCGTCTCTTCCAATTTATCTCTTCTTGATTCAATCTTAAGCAAATAAGTCATGTTAGATTCTAAAATTCCAGAAGGACCGTTAGCAGAAAAGTGGAGCAAGCATAAGGACAATATCCGCCTTGTAACCCCAGCTAATAAAAGACACATTGACATCATTGTCGTAGGTACTGGTCTTGCGGGGGCTTCTGCGGCAGCTTCTCTAGCTGAGATGGGCTACAACGTTAAGTCACTTTGTTTCCAAGACTCACCTCGAAGAGCTCACTCAATTGCGGCTCAAGGTGGAATTAACGCTTCGAAAAACTACCAAAACGATGGTGACTCAGTTTACCGCCTTTTTTACGATACAGTAAAAGGTGGAGACTACCGTTCACGTGAAGCAAACGTTCATCGTTTGGCAGAAGTAAGCGGAAGCATCATCGATCAATGCGTTGCACAGGGAGTCCCTTTTGCTCGTGAGTACGGAGGTCTGCTCGATAACCGTTCATTCGGAGGGGTGCAGGTTTCACGTACGTTTTATGCAAAAGGCCAAACCGGTCAACAGCTTCTTCTCGGAGCATATTCAGCACTTTCTCGTCAGATTTCTAAAGGAAAAGTAGAAATGCTCAACCGTCATGAAATGATGGAAGTCGTTAAAATCGACGGAAAGGCAAGAGGAATTATCGCAAGAAACCTTATCACAGGAGAAATCGAAAGACATAGCGCTCACGCAGTTGTTCTTTGTACAGGCGGATACGGAAACGCATTCTACTTAAGCACGAATGCGATGGGCTCTAACGCATCTGCGGTATGGAGAGCTCATAAAAAAGGATCTTACTTTGCAAACCCTTGCTTTACTCAAATCCACCCTACTTGTATTCCTGTAAGTGGTCATTATCAGTCAAAGCTCACTTTAATGTCTGAGTCTTTGAGAAATGATGGAAGGATTTGGGTTCCTAAGTCTAAATCTGATGTGGAAGCTATTCGAAACGGTTCAAAGAAGGCTATCGACCTTAAGGAAGACGAACGCGATTACTATTTGGAGCGCAGATACCCTGCGTTCGGAAACTTAGTACCTCGTGACGTAGCATCTCGTGCGGCAAAAGAACGCTGTGATGCGGGTTACGGAGTGAATAAGACAGGCCAAGCCGTTTACCTCGATTTCGCAAGCGCTTTCGAACGTTACGGAAAGACAGAAGTGCTTACTCGTGGAATAGAAAACGCAACACAAGATCAAATCGTAGATCTAGGACGAGAAGTGGTGAAGTCGAAGTACGGTAACCTGTTCGATATGTACAAGCAAATCACAGACGATAATCCATACGAGACTCCTATGATGATCTATCCTGCGGTACACTACACAATGGGAGGTCTTTGGGTAGATTATAACTTAATGACCACTGTCCCTGGACTTTTCGCTGCTGGAGAAGCAAACTTCTCAGATCACGGAGCTAACAGGCTTGGAGCATCTGCTCTTATGCAAGGTTTAGCGGATGGTTACTTTGTTCTTCCATATACGATAGGCGATTATCTCGCTGACGATATCAGAACAGGAAAAATACCTACAGACTCTACCGAGTTTGATGAAGCTGAAAAGCAAGTAAAAGACGAGATTTCGGCTTTAATGAACAACAACGGAGACACTCCAGTAGATGATTTCCACAGACGATTAGGTCTTATCATGTGGAACAAGTGCGGAATGGCTCGAAACGAAAAGCATCTCAAAGAAGCTATCGTTGAAATTCAAGAGCTTCGTAAAGAATTTTATGCTAAGGTTAGAGTCCCAGGATCGGCTTACGACTTCAACCCTGAACTAGAGAAAGCGACTAGACTTGCGGACTTCCTAGAGCTTGGAGAGGCGATGTGTCTCGATGCTCTTACAAGATCTGAAAGTTGTGGTGGCCACTTCCGTGATGAATCTCAAACCGAAGACGGTGAGGCTCTTCGCGACGACGAAAACTTCACCTTTGTTTCTGCCTGGGAATATACTGGCACCCCTTCTGAGGCAAAGCTTCATAAAGAAGACCTCGTTTACGATAACATTGAACTTAAGCAGCGTAGCTACAAGTAAATCATCCTTCGAATCATGAATATTACTTTAAAAGTTTGGCGTCAGAAAGGCCCTAGTTCAGTAGGAGCGATGGAAACGCATCAGATGACAGAAGTTTCGGGAGACATGTCTTTCCTAGAGATGATGGACGTTCTGAATGACAGATTAGTTCGAGAAGGAAAGGAGCCCTTTGCTTTCGATCACGATTGTCGTGAAGGAATTTGCGGTACGTGTTCGATGTTTATAAATGGAGAAGCTCACGGACCGGGACGTAATGTCACGACTTGTCAACTTCATATGCGATCTTTCAAGGACGGTGAAACGATTCACGTAGAGCCATGGCGTTCGGCGGCCTTCCCTATTATTAAGGACCTTACAGTCGATAGAAGTTCTTTCGATAGAATCATACAGGCGGGTGGTTACGTTAGCGTAAACACCTCTGGAGCGACTCAAGATGCGAACTCTATTCCCATCCCTAAGCATGACGCTGACGAGGCATTTGATTCGGCTACATGCATCGGTTGCGGTGCGTGTGTTGCGACTTGCAAGAACTCTTCTGCAATGTTATTCGTGTCTGCTAAGGTGAGCCAGCTTTCACTTCTTCCCCAAGGTAAGGCTGAGAGTAACGAGCGTGTTCTTCGCATGGTAGACCAAATGGATCTTGAGGGATTCGGTAACTGTACGAATACTGGAGCGTGCGAAGTTGAGTGCCCTAAAGGCATTAGCCTAACGAATATTGCTCGCATGAATCGCGAATTTTTAAGCTCAAATTTGACTTCGAAATAAGACTCATTTAACGTTCCTGTACTCATAACAAATGTTATTCATGATTCAGGTATAGCTTTCGTGGCTTAAACTTGTAATATGAATAAAGTACTATACATCGCCCTAAGTCTTCTTATTTCAACTTCTGTGTTTGCTCAAAAGAAAGTGGACGCAACATTTTCAGTTCGCGGAAACTGCGGAATGTGTGAAGAAACAATTGAAGCGGCATATGACGTAAAAGGAATCGTCTTCGCAGATTACGACCTCGAGAAGGAAGAAATGCATGTCGTTTATAAGACGAAGCACTTTAACTGTATCATGTGTGTTCAAAGACTTGCCGCGAACGTAGGTTACGACACTCGAGACATTAAAGCTAATGACGACGTGTACAGTAAGTTAGCGGATTGCTGTAAGTACAGAAGCACAAAAGAGAAGAAGACCTGTTCAGGTAATCACGAAGATCACGAAGATCATTAATTCTCCAATTCATGGGATTTTTCAATAACGTTAGTAGGGCTAAAGCCCTGCTTGTTTTTGCGATTTGGTTTGGGCTAAATCCTTTAAATTCATATGCTCAGAGGCAAATTAGGGGTAAGGTTTTTACGCCTGAAAGTCATTTAGGGCATAATCACGATGAGGGGGAGCATGAGGGCGAGGCGGAGTATGTGCCGCTTCCGGGAGCAACAGTGATTTGGAAAGGAACGACTGTGGGAACGATGACGGACCTATTCGGGTTTTTCAAACTACCAGTAATGTCAGAGGGAGATACTTTGCAGATAAGTATGATCGGTTTTGAGACCGTGGGTATCGTATATACAGACTGGGATTATATGGATATACCTCTTGAGCAGGGAGTGATACTAGAATCTGCAGTTGTGGAAGTGAAACAGGCGACAACATTAATTTCGCTGTTAGATCCATTAAATATTCAACAGCTCAACAGAAAGGAACTCGCGAAAGCGGCTTGCTGTAATTTAAGTGAGGCTTTCGAAACTAACGCCTCGGTTGATGCCTCGTTTACCGATGCTATTACTGGCACAAAGCAAATTAAAATGCTTGGTCTCGATGGGAAATACACTCAAATACTAGTCGATAATCTTCCTGGACCGAGAGGTTTGAACGTGGTGCAAGGACTTTCGTTTATCCCTGGCCCCTGGATTGACGCTATTGCTATTTCTAAGGGTACGGGCTCAGTTTCAGGAGGTTATGAAAGCATAACAGGCCAAATCAATGTTGCAATGCGCAACCCTGAAAACGCCGAACCATTACACATCAATCTCTTCGTAAGTGGAGACGGAAGGATCGAATGGAACCACGTAAGTAGTCATCAGGTGAACAGAAAGTGGAGTACGGCTCTCCTTACTCATGCGGAACTTGGAACGCGCTTGAATGACAGAAACGATGACGGATTCCTTGACACCCCACTTAAGCGAGATATAGTCCTTCGTAATGAGTGGAAGTTACGTGGTGATAGAGGTATGCGTGGTGAATACAGTATTTCGTCGGTTCATATGGATAAACTTGCAGGCCAAAAAGCGGCCTACGATGGAGTAGATAAACCGTTTGATAGACTACAATTTTACCTTGACAGCACCCTGCCAGATCCGAATCCATGGACTGCGGCAACTGAAATTATCAGATACGAAGCTTCGGCAAAAACGGGATTTGTTTTCCCAGGCCAAGCATGGAAATCAATCGGAAGCCAATTCTTCGCTTCTACTCACAATCAGAAGCATAAATTCGGAAACCGAAGCTATAACGGGACTGAGAACTATTTCAGAGCGAACGTACTGTACTCGAGCATAATTAACAATACTGATCACAAGTTTACTACCGGTCTGAGCTATGTCTATGACGACTTTAACGAGATCGGTACTTGGGCTGCTGAGTACAATGAATGGTATGCGGATATCGACACCCTTGCCCGAACAGAAATCGTTCCCGGCGGATTTTTCGAGTACACATGGACAGCAAACGACCGCCTCGTTGTAGTAGCAGGGCTTCGGGGTGACCTCCACAATATGTACGGCGCCTTCGCTTCGCCGAGAATTCACGCTCGGTACTCGTTAGCGGAAGAAATATCTTTGAAAATCGTCGCTGGTAGAGGATTCCGCACAGCGAATGTTATGATGGAGCAGCTGGGAAGTTGGGCCAGCAATAGAAGGTGGGACATATCAGGAGAACTTGAGCCAGAGGTTGCTACGAATGTCGGATTTAACTTCGTTTCGAAATTCATACTCAACTCCCGCGATGCATCTATTTCATTGGATGGATATTGGACGGAATTCGAGAATAGAATCATAGTAGATCTTTGGCAACCTGAATACATTAAGATTTATAATTCAAATAGCGACAAGTCTTATTCAAAAACACTGCAACTAGAGTTTGATTGGTCGGCTCACAGAAGATTGGATATTAGAGCGGCTTATAGATGGGTTGATGCCCAAACAGAATATTCAGACCTCCTTCCTCAAGGTGAAACAATGCGCGATCCTTTTGTTGCTACTCACAGGGCTTTCACACAATGGAGTTATGCTTCTCGTGAAGGAAAGGAAGGTCAGCAGACTAGAGTAGATGCGACCCTTCAATGGATAGGGAATCAATCGCTTCCGCAACCATTGGAATCGGCTTCTGATATAGATTTTCACCCCGCTGAATCGCCTGCTTTCACTCAGTTAAACCTTCAGGTATCCCAAACCTTACCTGGTGCTCTTGAACTTTATGTAGGAGTAGAAAACTTACTCAACGTAAAGCAGGACAGTCCTATTGTAGGTGCAGCCTACCCAGATGAGTTCAATCGAAACTTCGATGCAAGCTTAGTATATGGCCCGATTTTCGGACGTATGACATACGCGGGGTTGAGATGGACCTTAGGCGAGAAGAAGGGCTAAAAAAACTCCCTCCGCGCTTTCCTAGCCGTGCATAGTCTCGACGATGCCGTAGCGTTTTATTACCTCACCTTCGAAATCTAGGAATTTCTGCCAGCGGGCATCTACGTCGATATCTCCAGCATATTTACGTGCGAACTTAAGAAAGGTCGTGTAATGGTGGGCTTCCGAGATCATTAACTCGCGGTAAAATTCTACCAGGTCGGGATCTTTTAGCTTCTCCGTTAATAGGCGGAATCTCTCACAGCTGCGTGCCTCTATCATTGCTGAGAAAAGCATTCTATTTACGAGTTGGTTTTCCTTCGACCCTCCCTCACTGAGCATGTATTTATATAACTCACCTACGTAGTTATCCTTGCACTCATACTGGAGTTTTACGCCCCTTTCCTTCATCTTTGCGAGCACCATTTCAAAGTGCTCCATCTCCTCGATAGCGATCTTTGTTAGAGCTTCTACAAGTTCTGTGTGCATAGGGAATTTCGTGATAACACTTATCGCATTTGAAGCGGCTTTCTGCTCACACCAAGCGTGATCATTGAGAATCGCGTCCACATTGTTTTCACAAAGCGAAGCCCAACGATCGTCTGTCGCTAACCTCAACCCCAGCAATACCTTTTTTGCCTTTTCGTACTTCTCGACCTCTTGCTTTTCTTGATTTGACATAGCTTATAACTCTACTCTTATTAATGACCCCGTTGAAAGAAGATGCCCATCTCTTCCTTGCAAACAAAGTTCTCCGCACTCGGTTGAAGCTTTAGGAAGAACCCTTTTCCAAAGAGTTTCGAGGGTTGAAGGAGGTAGTCCAGAATAAGTGTTCATGACAATAAACCCACCCGGTTCTACAACTTGAGAAACAAGTTCAACTATCTCAACTAAGCTATGCTCTAGTTTCCATTTCTCGTTTTTAGGACCTAAACCCCAAGTCGGAGGATCGAGAACTATGCCTGTATATTTATTCCCACGCTTGACTTCGCGTCTCAGGAATTTCAAAGCGTCCTCAACTACCCACCGTATACCGGTTAGGCCACTTAACTCCATATTCTCTCTAGTCCAATTTATCACCTGTCTGATTGCATCGACATGAGTTACGTCAGCCCCTGCACACTTTCCAGCTAAACTAGCTCCTCCAGTATACGCAAATAGGTTGAGCAACTTATCGCCCTCCTTCAATTTCCCCGCTAAATACTCCCAATTAGAAGCTTGCTCAGGGAAAATTCCCACGTGCTTAAATCGAGTCATCTCAAGCTTAAATTTCAAGCGTAGGTGCGGATGAACAGGCGATTTATACTCTAAATTCCAGTTCTCGGCCACCTTTCCATTCTTGCGCCATAAACCCGCCGCCTTGCTCGTTGATTCAAAGCTAGCGTTTGCGTTATCCCACTTTTTATAGTTCAGTTTTTTCGCCCAAACCGCACTCGCCTCAGGCCTGTCCATTACAACCCCTCCGAATCTCTCAAGCTTCGACCCATCTCCTGAATCGATAAGCTCATAGCCTCTCGTTTCGCCCCACGTGTCAGCGACAAATCGTTTTGTTTTATGTGATTCCATATGAACGCCAAAGGTCGGGATAACATCTTAAATAATGTTCTAATAACGTTAGCTTAATGTAGTTATAGAATTTTCGCCTCATATTTGTGCCATATATGGGAAGGAAAAATAGAGACTGGCCTAAAGGAAACTCTAAGAGGGGCAGCAAAGGCCAAAGAGGCCAACACAGTTTATCAAGCACAAGCTCACCAAAAGACCTACGACGTACGGTTCTTGACGTCTTTCGACGACGTCCGGATAAACCGATGAACCACAAACAAATTTCATCAGCATTAGGGGTTTTAAATCACGATGTGAGGAAATTGATAATGGAACTTTTGTCTGATATGGCTAGTAAGGGAAAACTTGAAGATGTCGGACGAGGTAAATACCTCCTAACGATGGAAGAAGTTGAGAATACAGAAGGGATTATTCAAATCACACGATTCGGTCGTGGATTTGTGATGTTAGAAAACGGTGAGGAGATAAAACTTACGAAAGGATATACAGGCACGGCTTTTTGGGGTGATACTGTTGAAGTCGAGTGGGCGAATAGCGGACGAAGAGCAACTCCATTCGTTTCTCGTATCATTAAACGACAACGAGAAGTCTATGTGGTTACAATCGAACAAGTACGGGATTACGCCTTCGGACATCCCTCGGATCAACGTCTTCACACGAACTTTTTCATTCCTCCCAGTCATCTTGGAGGAGCGGTTAACGGCGATAAAGTCTTACTCGAACTAGAGTCATGGGATAATAAAGAAGACGCACCTCTCGGTCGAGTGGTCAAGGTGCTAGGGCAGGAGGGAGATAACGACGTGGAGATGCACGCCATATTAGCGGAGTTTGGTCTACCCCTAGAATTTCCAGCAGAAGTAATGGATGAGGCGAGGGCATTTACTCCGAGTGCTGAATCTAAGGGGCTTGATCCGAAGGAGGTGAAGTCGCGTCGTGATATGCGTGATGTGCTTACCATTACTATTGACCCAGTCGATGCGAAAGATTTCGATGACGCGCTCAGTTTAAAGACGCTGAAGAACGGTAATGTCGAAGTGGGGATTCATATCGCGGACGTTTCGTATTACGTGAAGCCCGGGAGTGCTATCGATACTGAGGCAATCTCGAGAGCGACTTCGGTCTATCTAGTAGACCGCACGATTCCTATGCTACCCGAAGTGCTCTCGAACGACCTTTGTTCACTCCGACCTAACGAAGATAAGTTCGCTTTTAGTGCCGTTTTCGAAATGGACGAAGAGGCGAATGTGGTAAAGGAGTGGTTCGGGAGAACCGTTATTCACTCCGATCGTAGGTTTGCGTACGAGGATGCTCAAGTCCGCCTCGAAACAGGGAAGGGCGACTACTCAGACGAGCTCGCTCACCTCTTTAAATTGGCGACGAAGCTCCGAAAGAGGCGATTCGAAAATGGAGGGATCGACTTCAATACCGAAGAAGTCCGTTTCGAGCTCGACGAGTCAGGCAAGCCTATGCGTGTAGTCATTAAGACTATGAAAGAGGCGAACAAGCTTATCGAGGACTTCATGCTACTTGCAAACGTTCGAGTAGCCAGATTCCTCGCTAAAGTTCACCCAGAAAAGAAAACTCCTACCCGTACGAGCATTTACCGAGTACACGACAATCCTAACCCGGAAAAGTTGCAAGCTCTGCGAGTATTCGTAAGGAGGTTTGGCCATGAGATGCCTAAACCAAACCCCGGTAATTCCGAATCTCTCATTCGAGATCTCATAAAAGCTACCGAGGGTACTCCTGAGGAGGGGACGGTGAAAACGATGGCGATTCGCTCTATGGCAAAAGCGGAGTACTCGACTACGAACATAGGCCACTACGGACTTTCGTTCCCTTTTTACTCTCACTTTACCTCTCCGATTCGCCGATACCCCGATGTAATTGTGCACAGGCTTCTACAGCGATACCTCGATGGAGGTAAGGATGCGGACACCGGCGAACTCGACTCACGCTGTCAGCATAGCGGGATTATGGAAAAACGTTCCGCCGAAGCCGAGCGCGCCAGTATCAAATACAAGCAAGTCGAATATTTAATGACTCGTATCGGCGAAACATATAAAGGGCTAATTTCGGGAGCTGTACCTCGAGGTCTTTTCGTTGAAATTCAGGAAAATAAATGCGAGGGATTCGTCCCTAAAGACGCGCTACCAAACGATCATTGGGTTTATGATGATGAGAAAATTGGTTTCGAAGGAATGCGATCAGGACGGTTAATTGCACTTGGTGATGAGGTCACCGTGAGGGTAGTTTCAGCCGACCTTGCAAAACGTCAGCTAGAGTTTGAAGTTCTAGGAAAATAAACACTAAATTTGCACTCTGTTTGCGCTTGTAGCTCAGTGGTTAGAGCAGTGGACTCATAATCCATTGGTCGTAGGTTCAAGTCCTACCAGGCGCACACTACTAGACGCTGCTGAGATTTATCTCTCGGCGGCGTTTTTTTGGCCCCGTAGTTCAATGGATAGAATAGGACTTTCCTAAAGTTTAGATGCAGGTTCGATTCCTGCCGGGGCCACGAACTGACTGATGAAAAAATAGAAATCAGTCGAGCACACAACGTGTGCAGCATAACGATCGAGTATGAGACAGAAGCCTTGCTTCATGTCTCACCTGCTCGGAGTGATGCGAAGAGCGAAGCTCTCGAGTGATTTCATTCCAAGAATCAGTTCCTTGTGAGTGCCCCAAAGGAACACCGAGCCGAGCGAAGCGAGTGTGAAGGTATTCCTGCCGGGGCCACCTAACAGAACAACTCTAAATTCATAGTGAATTATTTTGATAGCAAATAGTTAATAATTTGGCTTTTGATCTTGTAGTGTATGCAGAGGCTGCTACTAACTTCGTCTTCATAAATGCTTAATCGAATCATATATACACGCTTATGTACAGTTGTTGTTTTCTGTACCATCATACTTGTTTCTGAGGCTCAAGAGGTTATAGTAGTCGATGATAGTAAAAGTAGGGGCGAGAAGACTGCACTTGTTGTCCTTAATGGGTTTGGTGATTCAAAAAAGAATAGGAGGGTCCAAACAGAATTTTTCACCTCCCTCGACTACGATTTATTTATACCTGAGTTTATTTTAAGACATTCACTAGATGAGTCTCTTGATGCTTTTAGTGATTTTTACAGGGAGCAAAGGCTAGATGAGTACGATGAAGTGAAAGTGATGTGTTATATTATTGGTGGATATGTATTGAATAGACATATTGAAAAGGAGGGGTTTGGTCAGATATCCACAATCATATATGATAGGAGCCCCATACAAGAGCGAGCACCTATAGTTGCTGTTGATAGGATTTGTCTTATTTCGAAAATAGTATATGGTGATGTACTACTGCAATTCAGTAAAGTGGAGATCACACCACTCGAAAGTACAGAAGGAGTAGATGTAGGATTGATAATAGAGAACAAGGCCACCTCGCTTATGAGGAAGTTTCAAAAAGCTGCAAATAAGTATGGAGAGTACAACTTCCTCCCAGATCAGATTGATGGAAATCTAGACGATTACTTTCATTCGGTATTAGATCACGACGAAATGTATGTGAGATTTGATGTTATAGGAGACGAGATAAAGTACTTTTTAGAAAATGGCAGATTTACTCAAGAAGCTAGGAGGGACAGGTATGAGTGGGATCCATTTAAAAAACGCAAACCATGATTTCGACTTATAAAATCAAACCCAAATTTCAGCAGATGCTTATGCCCCTGCTGAAACGTCTTCATAAGATGGGGGTCAGCCCAAACGCTCTCACTCTGATGGCCGTTTTGTTGTCGTTTGCAATAGGTTACTTGTTTTGGAACACTTCAGAACACCACTCGTACTTTCTTTTTGTCGCAATAGGACTTCTTTTGAGGATGATGTTGAATGCTCTTGACGGGATGATGGCTAGGATATATAATCTCCAATCAAAGTTGGGAGAGATTCTTAATGAGGTAGGCGATATCGTTTCAGATATTGTGATTTTCTTTCCTCTGATAGTATTCGACAGCCTTGATATCAAATTAGCTATCACATTTATTTCTCTATCTATTGTAAATGAATTCTGTGGAGTCATTGCAAAAGTTGTTTCAGGTCAAAGACGATATGACGGACCTATGGGTAAAAGCGATAGAGCATTATTAATAGGAGTCATTTGTATCATCTCATATTTCACAAGTGATATTAGTATTTATATTAATTACATAATAGGTGTTGCATCTTTTCTTATGATTATCAGCTCATATGCTAGACTTAAAAACTCATTAAATGAATAAGTTAATTCCTTCCCTTGAACTTGGTGCTCAAATACAAATGGTGGTTGCAGTCATATTTGGCATACTTATTATTTCTAGCGTTATTTTTTCCGCTTGGAAAAAACTGAAGCCCGGAGCTTTCATAGAGGAATTGGTAGTTAGACTCAAATCATGGTGGGTAATTTGTTTTGTGTTTCTATTCGCTGCATTAGCAGGTCCCATGA
>JYMV01010521.1_pt1 | contig 47042 bp, 38 predicted proteins | sample 338911 | NCBI WGS metagenome assembly JYMV01 (sample SAMN03354496, study PRJNA234377) | hydrothermal vent metagenome | biome: Deep sea; feature: Hydrothermal plumes at the Eastern Lau Spreading Center, Western Pacific Ocean; material: Seawater | place: Tonga | collected 2009 | depth 2000 m m | reverse complement strand
GACGCTGGAATATCGACTGGTCGATACCGATCATGATGTACAACAGGCTGTTGATGGCCTCGTCACGCTCGATCTGATCACGAAACTTGAAGGAAGCATCCTTTCCCGGTCGTCGATCACGCAGATAGCGAATCTTCTCTTTGCGAAGTTCACTGCGCAGATCACCAAAATACCGTTGTACCGCCTGTGCCTCGGCAGCATCCATGTCCACTTCCATCAGGAAGTGCACACCGCCACGCAGGTCCAGGCCCAGATACATGGGCTCACCGCCCACCGAACGCAACCAGTCGGGGGTTGCCGGCGCCAGATTCAGTGCCGCGATATAATTTTGGCCAAGCGATTCTTTGATGACCTCATAGGCCAGCAACTGCTCAGTGGTATCGTTGAAGCGAAGCAGCATTCGTCCGTCTTCCAACTCAGAGCCACGCGGCGATAAGTTACGCTCACCCAAAGTGGACTCCAGAGTCGCCAGTGTTTCTTCCGTTATCTCGGCGCCGCGCGTGGTTGATATCTGCACCGAGGGATCTGCGCCGAACAGATTCGGCAGCGCATACAGCACGCCGCTGAATATGATCACCACGATCATCACGTACTTCCACATGGGGTATTGGTTCATATGAACAATCCTGCTCTACAAGCTCTTGATCGTGCCCTTGGGAACAACGCTGGTTACCGCCGGACGCTGCACATGCACCTGCGTGTTATCGGCGACCTCAACCGTAACAAACTCATCACCCAGCACGGTGATCTTGCCAATCAGCCCACCACTGGTGATAACTTCATCACCTTTCCCCAAAGTTGCGACCATGGCTTTGTGTTCCTTGGCCTTCTTCGCCTGTGGGCGAATCAGCAAAAAGTAAAAAATAATGAAAATGACAATTAACGGGATAAAACCCATCAAGTCACCCTGCGGCATGCCCGCCGAACCGGCTTCGGCCATCGCGTCAGATATTAAGAAGCTCATCGAGAGGTCCCCTGAGAATAAAGCGTGCCATTATGCCACACGCAGACGCCGCGATACATTAATCTGGTCCACCTGAAATTAGACCGCGGTTTCCTCGTTCTGACCACTTCTGAGCCTATAGAACTTGTTAACGCAGGTTTCCAGATTTCCTTGCATAATCGCCTCGCGCAAACCCCGCAGCAATTGCCGGTAATAGTGCAGATTGTGGATCGTATTGAGGCGCGGGCCGAGCATCTCACTACACTGGTCGAGGTGACGCAGATAGGCGCGTGAGTAATTCTGGCAGGTATAACACGAACAATGCTCGTCCAACGGGCCGGTATCAGTCCGGTTGACGCTGTTTCGCAAGCGTACAACGCCGGTGCTAGTAAACAGATAACCGTTACGGGCGTGCCGCGTGGGCATCACACAATCGAACATATCGACACCAAGACGCACCGCCTCAACGATGTCCTCGGGCGTACCCACGCCCATCAAATAGCGGGGTTTATCTTGCGGCAGCAGCGGCAGCAGATCGCGCAGCACCTGTTCGCGCTCGGCCTTGGGCTCGCCCACCGACAAACCGCCAATGGCATAACCATCGAAGCCGATTTCTTGCAGCCCCTGCGCAGAACGCTGGCGCAAATCGCTGTACATACCGCCTTGAACGATCCCGAACAACGCGGCTGGATTATCACCATGCGCGGCTTTGCTACGCGCCGCCCAGCGCAACGACAGCTCCATCGAGGCCTCGGCGTCCGCGTACTCAACCGGATACGGGGTGCATTCATCGAAGATCATCACGATATCGGAACCCAGTGAGCGCTGTATTGCCATGGATTCCTCGGGGCCGAGAAACACCTTGTCGCCATTGACCGGCGAACGGAAGGTCACACCCTGCTCCGTAATTTTGCGCAGATCCCCCAAGCTGAACACCTGAAACCCGCCCGAATCGGTCAGTATCGGCTTGTGCCAATGCATGAAATCATGCAGATCGCCATGGCGTTCGATGATATCGGTACCCGGCCGCATCATCAGGTGATAGGTATTACCGAGGATGATGTCGAAATCCAGGGCTTCCAGCTCCTCCGGGGTCATCGACTTGACCGTGCCATAGGTGCCCACCGGCATAAATACCGGCGTGCGGATGCTACCGCGGTCAAATTCCAGTTCTGCCGCGCGGGCGGAGCCCGAGGATGGGTTCAGGTAAAATTTCATAGCTAATTGTCTAGTGGGCCTTTCCCCATGACTACCGGTGTACTAGCTAATAGGTCTGATTTCGACCCCAACACCTAGACACTCGGTTATTACTTATGTTAATTGTTGACTTCCACAGCCCTGATCTCTAAAGTTGGTCTCGTTCATCAGACAACTACCTCCTCCTTGGTAGTAGTTTTTAAGCGCGGCTCCCCCATTTGCCGCGCTTTTTTTTGTCTGAAATTAATCACTTACATTATTTTCGAGTCATCCACATCGCATCGCCATAACTAAAAAACCGGTATCTCTGCGCGATGGCATGGCAATAAGCCGACATCACCAAATCCTGGCCGGAAAAGGCGCTGACCAGCATCATCAAGGTGGATTCTGGCAGATGGAAATTCGTCACCAATGCATCCACCACACCAAACTCGTAACCGGGGTAGATGAAGATATTGGTGTCGCCACAAACTGGCAGCAGCCGCTCACCATTCCAGGCCGACTCCAGACAACGCACGCTGGTGGTACCGACCGCCACGACCCGCCCACCTCGCTGCCGCGTCTCGCGGACCTGATCGCAGACCGTCTGACTCACCTCGATGTGCTCTGAGTGCATCACGTGATCAAGGATCGAATCACAACGCATGGGCTGAAACGTGCCCGCACCCACATGCAGGGTGACTCGCGCCAACCCCACGCCCTTGTTACTCACCGCGTCGAGCAGGCTTTGATCAAAGTGCAATCCTGCCGTCGGCGCGGCCACCGCGCCAGGCTCCTCGGCGTAAACCGTTTGATAGCGCTCACGATCGGCCTCCGCGTCTTCACGCTCGATATAGGGCGGCAACGGAATATGCCCAATACGCTGCAAAACCTCAAGTACCGGCTCTGATCCCGCAAATTCCAACACAAAAAACGACGCTTCACGTCGCAGTACGGTTGCGCGAATACCCTGATCAAATTCCAGGTGACTGCCATCCTTGGGCGTTTTGCTTGCTCGCACCTGCGCCAGCACCTGATGGGATGCCAGCACGCGTTCTACCAATACTTCTACCTTCCCTCCGCTTTGCTTCTGACCAAACAGTCGGGCTGGAATGACGCGTGTATTGTTCAGTACCAGCAAGTCATCCGGCCGCAGCAAATCAATCACATCCAAAAACCGGCCGTCTTGATACACCCCTGCCTGCGCATCCACCCGCAACAAGCGACTGTCTCCACGTCCTTCAAGCGGACTTTGTGCAATGAGTTCATCCGGCAAATTAAAATGAAAGTCCTGACGTTGCATCGCGAAATTATACCGCTACCGCCTCCATCGAACAGCGGTTTGTTACCCTCCACACTGACCGGTATACTGCGCAGCGGCAATACGCTTGGCCGGGATGGCGGAATTGGTAGACGCAGCGGATTCAAAATCCGCCGGTGGTGACACTGTGGGGGTTCAAGTCCCCCTCCCGGTACCATTTTGCCCACACTCGTGGGCTAGGTGTCCTATACTCACCGGGTTTACTGAGTTTTCTCTTCTGGATCCTTCCCTTATGAATGGCACCCGATTTAGCCTCGAAGTTCAACCTACCGTTCCCGAACCGATCAAAGGTCTGGAAGAACTTGCTGGCAACCTGATGTATAGCTGGGACAGCAAGATCCGTCGTCTGTTCTACCGCCTTGATGCCAAACTGTGGGAAGCCTGCGGTCACAACCCGATGGTCTTTTTACGTCGCGTCAGTCAGCATCGCCTGAATGAACTGGCCGAAGATCATACCTACCTCGAAGACTATAACCGCGCGATGTCGGCCTACAACTCCTACCACCGCAACGCGTCAAACCCGATTGTTGACGAGCACCTGGTTCCCGACCAAGACTTGGTCGCCTACTTCTGTGCGGAATTTGGTCTCCATGAAAGTCTGCCAATCTACTCCGGCGGGCTGGGGATATTAGCCGGCGATCATTGCAAGGCCGCCAGCGACCTCTGCGTACCCTTTGTTGCGATCGGTATGTTGTACCGGCTCGGTTACTTTACCCAGACTATCGATTGCGATGGCAATCAGATCGCCCATTACCATCCCACGCATTTTTCTGACTTGCCACTGGTCCATGCCACCGATACGGACGGCAATCACGTTCAAGTCGAGGTGGAACTACCCGGTCGCCGCGTCGCGCTCAGGGTGTGGGAGGCACGTGCCGGTCACATCCGTCTGTTTCTGCTCGACAGCGATCTCGAAATCAATAGCGCGGACGATCAATCCATCACCTACCAGTTGTACGGTGGCGATAAAAAGATGCGGATCCTGCAAGAGATCGTTCTCGGCATTGGCGGCGTACGCACGTTGGCCGCACTGGGGCTCTCGCCAACGGTGTGGCACATCAACGAGGGCCATGCCGCGTTCCAGATCCTCGAGCGCTGTCGCCAGTGTGTCCGCGAAGGTATGGGATTTGATGCCGCGCTGGAAAGGGTTGCCGCCGCCACCGTGTTTACCACTCACACACCGGTCGCGGCCGGTCATGACATTTTTGATCACGATCTAATGCGGGAACATTTTGGCGACTTTGTATCTGAACTTAACATGGATATGGACGAGTTTCTGAGTCTTGGATCCAGCCCCAGTAATTCGGGTGGCTTCAATCAGACCGCATTGGCCTTGCGCGGCTCGCGCTTCCATAACGGCGTGAGCCGTATTCACGGCGAGGTTGCATCTCGCATGGAGGGTTACGTGTGGCCACAAATTCCGGCCGCTGAGAACCCAATCCGTCATGTGACCAATGGCGTGCATCTACAAACCTTTCTCGCCGACGAATGGATCAACTTGCTCACCATGCGCCATGGCGGCGAGTGGCGCACGCAACTATTGAACCCTGAATTTTGGAACGTCATTCACGACGTCCCGGATCACAGCTTTTGGAGTGTGCATCAATCACTGAAGTCTGAGTTATTTACCCTGCTGAAACAAATTGTCACCAGCCAGACGCAACGTAACGGGTACAGTAGCGCTCGCACCAATCGTATGACACGGTTTATCGAGCCAGAAACTACTGACATACTCACAATTGGATTTGCCCGGCGCTTTGCCACCTATAAACGTGCCGCGTTGTTGTTTTCTGATCCTGAGCGACTGGCCCGCATTCTGAACGATGCGGAGTGTCCGGTAGTTCTGATTTTTGCTGGCAAGGCCCATCCAAAAGATCTGCCAGGACAGCAACTGATCAAGACCATTCACGAGTACTCGCAACGACCTGAATTTGAGGGGCGGATTATTCTTGCAGAAGGCTATGACATGGCGTTGGCACGCCGACTCGTCAGTGGTGTCGACGTATGGCTCAACACGCCCGAGTATCCGATGGAAGCCAGCGGCACTTCTGGTGAGAAAGCCGGCATCAATGGTGTGCTCAACCTCAGTGTACTGGATGGCTGGTGGGGCGAAGGCTATCAGGGAGACAACGGCTGGGCGATCGTACCGCACGCACCGAACACCGACCCGGAATACCGCGACAGGGAAGAGGCCAACGAACTCCTGTCGTTGTTGGAACACGAAATTGTTCCGACCTATTATGATCGAAACCATCGCGGCTATTCGAGTAAATGGGTACGCCTGTCGAAGACGTCAATGGCCACACTGATCCCACGCTTCAATGCCCAGCGCATGGTGATGGATTACGTCCGGGACTTCTATGCGCCCGCCGCAAAGCAAGGCCGGGTTCTGGGCACAGACAATGGCGTGTCTGCCACTGAGCTATCGGAATGGAAAAAGAAGATTCTGTCCAACTGGTCGAACGTTAGTCTGACCTCGCTCGACGATCCACCCAAATGCATTCGTGCTGGCGAACATCTAACCATTCGCGTTGCCGCCGCACTGGGTTCGCTTGAGGTCGACGACATCACCGTTGAGTGTCTGGTGGGCACCGAATCAGAAGGGCGGGATTTTGAAACGGTAGTGCGACTGGAATTAAACGCGTGTGGCAACACCGATGATGGCCGGGTTATTTTTGAGCTCGCACTTGACCCACCCATGGCCGGACTGCAATTTTATAAAATCCGCGCCTACCCAACTCACGCGAATCTCTGTCACCCATTCGAGACCGGCTGCATGATCTGGTTATAGTCAGCTAAGATCAATCGACTCTGACCTGTTTGTTCTTACCACCGGTTTCTTGCGTTAATTGTGTGCCTCGCGGTCGCCGCACCGGCGTCTCCCGCCCCCCACCACAATCAGCTATTAGGGATATTTAACCGATCCCGGGGCAATAGCCTCGACGGCAACCATTTCATCCAGTTTTCGATTTACAACGTCCGCAACGGCGGTGTCCCGTTGTGGACCGAAACCCAGATCGTATCGGGTAATAATCCCGAACCAAACAAGCGCGATCGCGCACACACGGAACAGATTATTGAGCAGAGCAAACAGCTACGTGCGCAATGCTAATGTTTATTTTGATAGCGACGTTACCAGCCGTACCATCTAGTTCTCTAATGGAGAGTTGAAAAGCCTGACGGACTACTGCTGTTCGTTTGTTGACTAACCCCGTAAATAATTCGACCACTGTTTGAACAACTCATAATCAAGCGCCCCCATCGCCGAGCGTGGCTCGACTGAGGCGATCGGGACGAGATCGCCTTCGAGGGTTGTCGCATACCCCCCGGCCTCGGAAAAGATCAGGTTTCCTGCGGCGTAATCCCAGATATTCTGTTTGCCATGCAAGTAGATATGAAACCGGTTGGCTGCAAGCCAACACCAATCGAGGGCGACCGAACCGAAACTGCGCTGTGAACTGTACGGATTATCTTGCACCAAACGTGTCGCCAATGCCGGTGGCAAACGCTTGAAATCAATCGCTGCAATGGTTTGGCTCAACTGCTCGGGAGACAACGACGGTTCGATAAGCTGACCGTTTAGACGCGCGCCTTGACCAAGCCCCGCGCTGAACGCCTCGTCACGAACCGGATCGTAGACTAGGCCAAGCTTCGCTACCCCACCGTGGAACCAGGCCACCGATACTGCCCAGTAAGGAATACCGGCCGCAAAGTTACTAGTGCCATCAATGGGATCAACTACCCACAATCCATCCGTTGAGTTTGTGATCAATGCTTGCTGTGCTTGCAGCGGCATTTCCTCGCCCAGCATTGGGAAACCATCCCAGCGCGATGCCAGTTCCAAGCGGATGCCGTGTTGCATGGCCAAGTCAGCCTCGGTAACGATACTGCGGTCAGATTTATAGTCACGCTGGATTTTGCCAAAACGCGGCAACAACTCTTGCTGCGTGGCACGCCGGACGATATCCAGTAGCTCGGTGATTTCTGGTGTTTCCATGGATACCCATCATCACATAAAAAAGGCGGGCCCATACAAGATGGACTCGCCCTAACAATCTCGAACGACCCGGCGGGGTTTAGTGAACGACTGCACCCTCTGGCACGTCCTGATCAACGCTCTGTATAGCATCTTGGACCCAGGCATCTTCGTTGTCGGCCACGTCTACCTTGAATGAGCAGATAAACTCCCCATCCGCCGCATAGGCAGAAAACAAGTGAGTCTCTTCATCAAACTCACCGGTGAAACCAAGCGCACTGGCACGTTCCAGCAGATCATCCACAAAGCTGGTCAAAAATTCGGATTTCTCAGACATATCGCTACTCATACTGATCATTACTACTACCCCTATACACAGCAACAACCGTACCAATATTGGTTTTTCTTTTAATTTCATATGGTTATAAAAACTGGTGTATAATGGGAGCCTTAACTATGTAAAGTTTGCTGACACTCGAATGCCCATATCTGCACCCAACATTTTTTCTCACAACCGCTATTGGGCGGAATGTTATGGCAATGCGCCGTTTCTGCCCATGTCACGTGCGGAGATGGACGAACTCGGTTGGGACAGTTGCGACATCATCATTGTGTGCGGTGATGCCTATGTCGATCACCCCAGTTTCGGCATGGCGGTGATCGGACGGTTCCTCGAGGCGCAGGGCTTTCGCGTCGGCATCATCGCGCAACCTAACTGGCAATCAACCGAAGACTTCATGGCGCTGGGCAAACCCAATCTGTTTTGGGGCGTGTCTGCCGGTAATATGGACTCCATGATCAACCGCTATACTGCGGACTTGAGAATGCGCAGCGACGATGCGTACACGCCCGACGGTGCAGGTGGTAAACGTCCCGACCGTGCGGTGATTGTTTACAGTCAACGCTGCCGCGAAGCCAGCCCCGAAACACCCATCGTCATCGGAGGCATTGAGGCCAGCCTTCGGCGTATCGCACAGTACGATTACTGGAGCGATAAAGTTCGTCAATCCGTGCTGGTTGATTCGGGCGCAGACATCTTGCTTTACGGTAATGCGGAACGCGCCATCGCCGATGTCGCGCACGAAATAGCGCGTGGTAAACACGTCAACGAACTCTCCAGCATCCGAGGAACCGCTATTGTTCGTCGCGGCATTCCAGAGGGTTGGACCGAAATCGACTCGACCCGTATCGACTGGCCCGGACAGATAGACAAACTTACCAGTCCCTATGAGTACATCCAGAAAACTCCGGATAGCGACAACCAGGAAGGAGTGCCGGTTCGAATCGTACCCATGCCGCTACAGGCCAAGGAAAAATTAAACCCGCAGACCACCTACATCCGTCTACCGTCATTTGAGAAAGTTCGTGCCGATTCGGCCTTGTATGCACACGCGTCCCGCATCCTGCATCAGGAGTCCAACCCGCACAACGCTCATGTTCTGGTACAGCGTCATGGCAACCGGGAGGTTTGGGTGAATCCGCCACCCATCCCGTTGCAGACCGACGAAATGGACGGCGTGTTTGATCTGTCGTACCAACGCGTGCCACACCCCTCCTATGGGGAAGCCAATATTCCCGCCTACGAAATGATTCGCTTCTCGGTCAACATCATGCGCGGCTGTTTTGGCGGCTGCACGTTTTGCTCGATTACCGAACATGAAGGTCGTGTCATTCAAAGTCGCTCGCAGGAATCCATCCTTCGAGAAATCGAGAATATCCGCGATAAAACCCCGGGCTTCACCGGCACCATTTCTGACCTTGGCGGCCCAACCGCCAACATGTATCAGCTCAACTGCAAAGATGACAAGATTCAGGCGTCGTGTCGGCGCCTGTCCTGTGTGCATCCCACCATTTGCAAGAATCTGATCACCGATCACTCACCGACCACGCAACTATATCGCAAGGCGCGCGCCATACCCGGGGTGAAACGGGTCGCAATCGCATCAGGACTGCGTTATGACCTCGCGGTTGAAGATCCCGAATATGTACGTGAACTGGTGACCCATCATGTCGGCGGGTATCTTAAGATCGCGCCCGAACACAGTGAAGACCGTCCCCTGTCAAAAATGATGAAGCCGGGCATGGGCAGCTATCACAAGTTTGAAAAGATGTTCAATCAGTTCTCGAAGGAAGCGGGAAAGAAACAATACCTGATCCCGTACTTCATCGCGTCTCATCCTGGCTGCGAAGATGAAGACATGGTCGAGCTCGCATTGTGGTTGAAGAAACGGAAGATGCGCGTCGATCAAGTACAAAACTTCTATCCGTCACCGATGGCGCTGGCGACCGCCATGTATCACTCGGAACGCAACCCACTAAAGCGACTGAGTTATAAGGACGACAAAATCCCCGTTCCCCGCGGCATCGATCAACGTCGTTTACAAAAAGCCCTTTTGCGATATCACGACGAGAAAAACTGGCCCGTCTTGCGCAAGGCGCTGCGCGACATGAATCGGGCCGAACTAATCGGTGATGGCGACAATCAGCTAATACCTGCAGCAACACCAACCATGGAACGCAACCCGCGCCAACAAACGCGCAAATCCAAACAGCGCGCTCGACGCTCTAGTCGCTAGCCACAACTGGAGTCCTCAACGGGTTTCATTGTCCTGTCGCCGCAGCATCTGTTACGTTAACCGCAAGGCTAAGTTCGAAGCTAACGATGGATCACAACGTCGGTGGTATGGCGAAAAGCATCCATCAACGTAGCCGCATAGATAACTTGGCGCCGTCTTGCTCAACCGCTCGATCAAACACATCCAGCTCAATCAAATCACCGTTGCCTGCCGACAACAATAGCTCACGCTGCGACGAGCAAACACTACCCTCCGCCGCCTCAAACGAATCCACATAATAATTAATCGCTGTCTTTAGCATCGCACGAATGCGGCGACTGATCTCGACCCCGCCGGTATCCACATCAGGCTCACCTTGCAACGCATTGGCGGTGTCGGTCAGCGAAACACGTGCAACCTGCCCACACTCCGCGCCACCCGGCGGATAGGCCGCGTCGGTATAGAACAACAACGCCTCGACCAACTGCTGACGCAACTCATCGGGACAAACAATCAACAGGCTTTTGTTTGCTGCCATTTCGTCAACCCTCTCGACCCGCAAACCAAAGCCTTACCCGCAACCCCAACTCCGTCGTGTATCCGCTCACCGCAGACACAATCATCGACTGTTGATCAACAATAAAGCTGGCAGGCACCCCCCGCACACGAAAGGTCTGCGCCCAGTCACCACTGTCATCCAACAACACAGGAAACGTCAGCTCGTTATCGCGCATATACCGCGTCACTGGCTCGACTCCGTCGGACCACGACGCAACACTCACCACTGTATAGTCTTCGGAGATTGACTGAATCGACCCCTTCTCCAGATCACACACCGGACACCACGTCGCCCAAAAATGAATCAATACCGGCTTGCCCTGATAGTCAGCCATCGAAAATTCGGACCCATCCAGCAATCGGCCATGAAATCCCGCAACGCTACCCATAGCCGCATCACGGGTCTGCCACCAGTTCACTGCGATCGACATACAACCGATCAGAGCCAAATAGCTAGCCCAAGACTTCCAGTTAAATTTTGATTTGCTCGTCATGCCCTCTCGGTACCGAGATGATGTAATCCGTAGGTCGAATAGATCGACTCAAGGATTACATCACCAACCGCCCGTATCGCCCCAACAAAACCCGCATTCTCGCCGCAAGATCATCCGCCATCTCATCCCACTGAAAGCGCCATTCCCAGTTACCCCCTTCAATACCCGGCGTATTCATTCTGCCATCGGACCCTAACTCAAGCAGATCCTGCATTGGAAACATCGCCAACCCCGCTGTGGAGGCCAATGCCTCACGAATCAACGGCCACGGCATCGCCTGCGGATCACCATCCAACGAGTCCGATACGACTGCCCGGGTTGCATGATCCAGACCGTCAAACCAGCCAATGCTGGTATCGTTATCATGAGTACCGGTATAGACCACGGCCTGTTGCGAATGGTTGTAAGGCAAATGCGGATTGTCTGCATCACCTGAAAATGCAAACTGCAGCACCTTCATCCCGGGTAGACCTAGATCATCGCGCAGCTGTTCGACCTCCACTGAGATAATGCCGAGATCTTCGGCCACCAAAGGCAAAGGGCCCAGTCGATCTTCCAGTGTTGTAAAAAGTTCTAACCCCGGCACCTTCGCCCACACCCCCTGCTCAGCGGTTTGCTCGTTGGCATCAATTTCCCAACTCGACTCAAACCCTCGAAAGTGATCGACCCGCAGCAGATCGAACCTCGACAATTGAGAGCGTAAACGGTCTACCCACCAATCGAATCCATGCCGTTGCAGATAAGACCAGTCGTAATGCGGATTCCCCCAACGCTGTCCCGTCTGTGAAAAATAATCGGGTGGCACACCCGTCACCACGCTCACGTGGCCTTCTTCATCCAATCGAAAACAAGCACGATTGGCCCATACGTCGGCGCTGTCATAGGCAACAAAGATCGGTACATCGCCAAACATTTTTACACGATGCTGGTTGGCGTAACGTTTGAGAATCGACCACTGACGATCAAATACAAACTGGGTGAAGCGCACCGACTCGACCTCGGTCGCCAACTCGTCGCGCCGGGACTGCATGACAACGGGGTCACGATCTCGCTCTGCAGCCGGCCACTCCACCCAGGGTGTGTTGAAGACATCTCGCAGGACCATAAATAACGCGTAGTCGTCCAACCAGTGTGATTGATCGGCAATAAATTTCGCGTAGTCGGCGCGCGCTTCATCACTGCCCGACTGTTGAAAATGGGTGTGAGCCTCATCCATGGCCTGTTGCCGATCTCCGACGTCGATCGTCGACAACCATCCCCAGTCGTGCAGGACCGATAAACTGATCAGCTCGGGATTACCGGCGTGAACTGACAATCCATTGTAAGGCGAGCGATCGCTGTGGGTCGGCACCAATGGCAAGGTCTGCCAGACACTCATGCCCGCGCTACTTAGGAAATCGATAAAATGGAAGGCCTCTGCACCCATCTCGCCCTGAACACATGGGCCCGGGAGTGAGGAAATATGCAACAGCACACCCGCTGAACGATGCTCCAGCTTCATGCGTCACCCATACTCGGAGCCATGCCGCATCACACCACCCAGTCCTGGCTGCCCTTGTCCATGCGTGAAGCTGTGGCCTAGAGACGCGGGTGGATCCTGACCAATAAACCGGTACAAGGCGCTTAGCTGGCGACGAAAAAGTTGCTCAAAATCGCTGACCGTACCTTCGGGGTTGTAGTCTCCAAACCACCAGAACCAATCTGAACCTTCGCACACCGCCAGCTGCGTCTCGGCTCGTAACAAGGCGTCACCCTGCAAGGCACCGCAGGACACCGCCCCATCAAAGGCCTGCTTTGCGTCGACCAGAAGATTCCAGCCCATGTTCTTGTCCGGGTCACCAATCCAGGTTGAAAACGTGCCATACACCCAGCTACCGGATACCAACTGTGGCAGGGGCTGCGCGGACTGATCCAAACAATCTGCAAAGGTCGTCAACTCCAGATCCGTATGCGAATGGATGGCCTTGTACAGGGCCGGAATAAAATGACGCGCGTTCTGCGGGTAAAACTCCCAGGCATTTTCGCCATCCATGATAATCGACACGACTCGATCACCCTCTGCGCCCTCACGTCGGGATATGGTTTCTAAATGATGGATCAGGTTCGCAACCGCATCATCCGCGTGCCAAGTCGCATAAGAAAATCCAATCAAATCGGATAATCCATCGTCACGAAAAAATATGCGTGGGCCATTTTCCACCTGATAGGCTCGATGTGGCCAGTCATCATCCGAGTTATCCGACAAGGTCCGTTCGAGGCTGTTCGCCAATACGTTCTGACCACTGGCTATCCACTGATAATCATGTTGCTTGATCAATTCCGCAGCGCGCTGACTCACACCACCCTCGGATGGCCAACAGCCAATCGGATCGCGCTGAAAATATTGCCGAAAAACGTCCCGTGCCCGTGCCAACTGCCAACTAGTGCGCGCCTCACCTCCGGGATACTCCGGCGCTTGGGGTAATTCCACATCCGGCATCGCCTCACGGGCCGAATCAAAATCCAGTAACAGCGGCAAAATCGGGTGGGCATAGGGAGATACCGCCAACTCCACCTGACCGCTATCCGCCAGGCGCCGATAACGATCGATCAGGGTCGATAGTAATTCGCCAATCACCTCGATCAGAACGGCTCGATCCTGATCGGTATAGTGCGACTGCTTGTGTACCAACGAGCGCACCCGATCATCACGCTGATGGACACTTTCACCTAGCCAGACCAAGTGATACCACACCACCAGATCAACAAAATACTGATCACCCATATACGACAGCGCGGCGGCGTCCGTCTGCATGACACCGGCCAGAGTACAAAGGCTCTGATAGGCGGAGTATCGTTCAATTACGCGCGCCTGATTCGCTCGCAGACACGATGTCAGCAGGGCTTGGCGGCCAATCGCGTCTTGCGGAATCTGCGCCTGCGCCAACGCCGCCAGCAAAGGATCGCTTATTGGCTGCGACTCTGCACAGAAACGCTTTATTTGCTGCGCGTAGTCGTCGATCTGCTCGAGCAAGATGGGCGCAAAATTGACCACGGCCCGGGCCTGCGGGTCTGCCTCCAGCCACGCCGCCATATCCGCGTAATCTTTGGTCGCATGCAGGTAGGTCCAGGGCAACTGATAGTTGCCACTCACCGGATCACGATACTGCGGTTGATGCATATGCCAACACAGAACAACTTTTAGCGGGCTATTCATTTGAGTTCCAGAGTACGTCTAACGTACGTGGTGCAGTTCCTGACCAAACATTTCGGGCGTAACCAACACCACCCCGGCCGGACTGACAAAGAAGCGTTTCTGATCATGCGCCAGATCCTCTCCGATAATCGTATTGGGCGGCACTTCACAACCCTTGTCGATCACCGCCTTGGTGATACGACAACCACGTCCTATCGTGACATTCGGTAACACCACAGAGTCGGATACCTTCGCATAAGAATTGATATACACATTCGAAAACAACAGGGAATGACGCACCTCGGCCCCGGATATCACACAACCACCGGAGACCATCGAATCCACCGCAACGCCGCGACGGTCATCGTCATCAAAGACAAACTTGGCGGGCGGCGACTGTTCCTGATAGGTCCATATCGGCCAGTGGCGATCGTACAGATTGAGATCCGGGGTGACGCCGATTAGCTCCAGATTAGCCTCCCAAAAGGCATCCACCGTGCCGACATCCCGCCAGTAAGCCTGCTGGCCACTGTGTACATCCCGAAAGGAATACGCCAGAACCCGGTAACGATCGATAACCCCGGGGATAATGTCCTTGCCAAAATCGCGACTGGAATCGTGCGTATCGGCATCCTTGATGAGTTGCTCGTACAGAAACTGGGTATTGAATACATAAATGCCCATCGATGCCAGCGCGACATCGGTCTGACCCGGCATCGGCTGTGGCTGTTTCGGCTTCTCGACAAAATCGGTCACCCGATTACGCTCATCAATGGTAAGCACGCCAAAGCCTTGCGCTTCGGCTAACGAGACCGCCTGACACGCGATGGTCATATCCGCACCCGCCTCAACGTGTTGCGCGATCATCGGCCCATAATCCATCTTGTAGACATGATCCCCGGCCAGAATAAGCACATAGTCTGGCGAATGTCCGCGGATAATATCAATATTCTGGTATACCGCATCCGCCGTGCCCCGATACCAGCTTGATTCTATGCGCTGCTGTGCCGGTAACACCTCGACGTATTCACCAAACTCACCTCGCAGAAACCCCCATCCACGCTGAATGTGAAGTATCAGGGAGTGCGCCTTGTATTGGGTCATCACACCAACGCGCCGAATCCCCGAATTGATGCAATTGGATAACGGGAAATCAATAATCCGGAACTTGCCACCAAACGGAACCGATGGCTTGGCACGCCAGCGAGTTAAATCTTGCAGACGTGAACCGCGCCCACCCGCCAGAATCAGGGCCAAGGTGCTGCGGGTCAAACGACTAACAAATCGGGGGGTTTCTTCTGTACTCACAATAGGCAATATGGACTGTGCTAACATCCATCCAACATCCAAAAACTTACCCAGATCATTCCACATTTGACTATGTCCGGCAACCAATTTAAATCCAACCATGATGTCGGCAACAAGGCATTAAAATCCGCCGCCTCTGCCATCATACGAGTGCAGAATGGCCGCCATCATGATCCATTTGAGGTGCTCGGCCTGCACCCACTCGGTGACGGTCGCTGGGTGATTCGCTGCATTCTCCCTCACGCCTCGGATTGCCGTCTGTATCCGTCCAATGTCGAACTCACGCGGATCCCCGACAGCGATATATTTGAGGTGGTTCTCGACGGCGACCCACCAGACTACGAGTTCGAGTGGACCGATCATAACGGCGTGACGTTCCGCGATCAGGACCCCTATCGCTTTACCCCACAGATCCCCAAATTCGATCTGGAGCTATTTACAGCCGGCGAGCACCTGCACGCCTACCGGATACTCGGGGCACATCAAAAACATGTCGATAACATTGACGGTATCTGCTTCGCAGTCTGGGCACCCAACGCGGAACGCGTCAGTGTCATCGGTGGATTCAACCAGTGGGATGGACGCTGTCACCCCATGCGTGTGCGTGGCAGCTCCGGTGTCTGGGAGCTGTTTATCCCCGGTGTGAGCGCCGGTGAGCTGTATAAATATGAAATCCGGCACCGCCACAGCGGTACGCTAATGATCAAGGCCGACCCCTATGGACAGGGATTTGAACTACGCCCCGGTAATGCCTCAATTGTCCAGGCCCCATCGACCTACGACTGGGGTGATGCCAACTGGATAGAGGAGCGTTGTAACAAGGATTGGCAACACACCGCCATGTCGATCTATGAGGTTCATCTCGGTTCTTGGCGACGTGATGCCAACAACTGGTATCTAAACTACCGCGCGCTGGCGGACTCACTCGTTGACTACGTTACCACCCACGGCTTCACTCATGTCGAACTACTGCCTGTATGCGAACATCCACTGGACGAATCGTGGGGCTATCAGGTAACCGGTTATTTCGCCCCCACCAGCCGCTTTGGCTCAGGCGACGATTTTCGTTACTTTGTGAACCTCTGCCACCAGCATGGCATCGGCGTCATCCTCGACTGGGTACCCGGACATTTCCCCAAAGACGAACACGCACTGGCTCGCTTTGATGGCGTCCCCCTGTATGAGCATGCCGACCCCCAAAGAGGCGAACACCAGGACTGGGGGACACTGGTGTTCGACTACGGGCGAGACGAGGTGCGCAACTTTCTGATTAGCAACGCAATCTACTGGATGCAAGAATTCCACATCGACGGGCTTCGAGTCGATGCAGTGGCCTCCATGCTGTATTTGGACTACTCACGTGACGCTGGCGAATGGACGCCCAATATTCATGGCGGCCGGGGGAATCTGGATGCCATCGAGTTCTTGCGCAAACTCAATATCGCCACCCACCGCGAACACCCCGGCACCTTAATGATTGCCGAAGAATCGACCTCCTGGCCACAAGTTTCGCAGCCGGTCGACAGCGATGGACTCGGATTTTCGATGAAATGGAACATGGGCTGGATGCACGACGTACTCGATTACTTTGGCAAAGACCCCATCCACCGCCAACACCACCACGACCGTCTGACCTTCGGTATGCTCTATGCCTTCAGCGAAAATTTCGTACTGCCGTTCTCGCACGACGAAGTGGTACACGAAAAGGCCTCCATGATTGGCAAAATGCCAGGCGATGACTGGCAACGCTTCGCGAATCTTCGCCTGCTGTACACCTTCATGTTCACCTACCCCGGCAAGAAATTATTGTTCATGGGCAGCGAGTTTGGACAATCGGGTGAATGGCGCGATAACGGCTCGCTGGACTGGGAACTGACCCGGTACGCGCCGCACTCAGGGCTACAACAGTTGATCACCACACTGAACCACTGTTATCGAACGTGTACCGCACTGCACGAATATGATTTTGAGTCGCGCGGCTTCAACTGGCTGGATTGCGAAGATACCCATAACTCCATCATTAGCTATCAACGCCTTGGTTCGGACAATGCCGTCGTCAGCGTCGCGCTAAACATGACGCCGATACCCCGACAGGGTTATCGTTTAGGTGTTTGTGTTGCGGGTGAATATCGAGAGATCGTAAATTCAGATCATGAGAACTTCGGCGGCTCGAATATGCTGAATAGCAGAACCTTGATCGCAGAATCAACGCCCTGCCAAGGGCAGCCCTTCTCGATCATCGTGACATTACCACCCTTGGCCGGGGTGGTTTTCCAAATAAACCAAGCAGACTGACCAAGGCTGTAGGATCGGTTTACGGCGAGTTTTGAGAAGCCCTCTCTACAGCCTCGCACCCACCCACTTATTGACTAGTCCTTAGAAAACTTCTTACTATAGTTGATCAAACCATTCGTAGAACTGTCATGCGATGAAACATCATCACTGCTCTGCAATTCTGCATAGATATTCTTCGCCAACTGTTTACCCAACTCTACGCCCCACTGATCAAAGGAATTAATATTCCACACAATGCCCTGCACAAAAATCTTGTGCTCGTACATCGCCACCAATGAACCCAAAGTTTTCGGCGTCAGTTTTTGATACATGATCGAATTGCTGGGACGATTACCCGGAAATACCTTATGGTGCTTGAGGTGTTCGATTTCCTGATCGCTACGACCCTCCGCTTGCAATTCCTCAATCGCCTCAGCCAGATTTTTGCCCCGCATCAAGGCCTCACCCTGCGCGAAAAAATTGGCCAATAACATACGCTGGTGCTCACCCACCGGATTATGTGACTCTACCGCAACGATCAAATCGGATGGAATCAGCTCTGTACCCTGATGGATCAGCTGATAGAACGCATGCTGACCATTGGTGCCCGGTTCACCCCAAATGATGGGACCTGTCTCATAATCGATGAATTGGCCCTCGCGGTTAACGCGCTTGCCATTGCTCTCCATATCACCCTGCTGAAAATAGGCGGTGAAACGATGTAAATACTGGTCGTAAGGCAAAATAGTGTGCGTATCGACACCGACAAAATTTGAGTACCAAATACCCATCAAGGCCAAAATCACCGGTAGATTTTCTTCCATCGGCGCCTCGACAAAGTGCCGATCCATCTCGTGTGCGCCTTCCAGGAAGGCCTCAAAGTTGTCCATGCCGATACAGATCGCAATCGGCAACCCGATCGCCGACCACAGCGAATAACGCCCCCCAACCCAGTCCCAAAACTCGAACATATTGGCTGGATCGATACCGAATTCTTCAACCGCCTCCTGATTCGTAGACAGCGCCACAAAATGTTTGGCAATCACTGACTCGTCACCCACGGCTTGCATAAGCCAATTACGAGCGGTGCCCGCGTTAATCAAGGTTTCCTGCGTAGTGAATGTCTTGGACGCGATAATAAAAAGCGTTGATTGCGGACGCAGGGGCTTCAATGTCTCGACCATGTGCGAGCCATCGACATTCGATACAAAATGCATACTGATGTCGTCGGACGCATACGGCTTGAGTGCCTCCGTGACCATTAATGGCCCCAAGTCAGAGCCACCGATACCGATGTTGACCACATCCGTAATGCGCTCACCACTGTAACCAAGCCACTCACCGCTACGCACCGAGTCGGAAAAGGTGCGCATGTGCTCCAACACCGCATTGATGCCGGGCATCACATCTTCATCGTCAACATAAATGGGGGTATTGGAACGATTGCGCAACGCAACATGCAGAACCGACCGGTTCTCGGTGTTGTTGATCTTCTCGCCGCTAAACATACGGTCACGCCACCGCGGAACCTCGGTTGACCTTGCCAGTTTAAACAGCATGTTCAGGGTCTTTTCGGTGAAACAATTCTTCGAATAATCGAGCAGAATACCGCCGCCCTCGACAGAATAGCGCTTAAAGCGCTCTGGATCTGCATCAAACAGATCGCGCATGTGCGCCGACTCCATTTCGGCACAATGCGCCTCAAGCGCCTTCCATATTACCGATTTTGTTAGTGGGGCCACGGCTTGTTGTTCGTTCTTAAGTTGCTCAGACATTGATAGTACTGCGCTCATAATGATACCTCATTGACAGTCTCATTAACTACAAAGCGATGTAGCTGCATTATTACTTGGCAGCGGCCTCCTTTGAGGCGGCAGTTACTGCATCAACCAAGTCGTCCATATCCTCATCCATGGCATTACGCCAATACTGGTCTTCTCGATCAAACAATCGATTGGCGCCCTCGGGACCCCATGAGCCAGCAGGATAGGTTGGAATGTATTCTCTTTCTGTCGACCAGGCCTTAAGCACAGGATCAACAACCTGCCAGGCAAGATTCACCTCATCGAAACGCAGGAATAAAGATGCATCACCCTCGATCACATCAAGCAGTAAAGCCTCGTAAGCATCGATCTGGGATTGCGCAAGACTGCACGATGCGGCGTCAAGCCGGGTAGTCTCTGCACGCATCTCTAGGCCTGGCTGTTTAACCTGAAGCTCGAGTCGCAAACACTCGCTGGGCTGAATATTCATCAGAATCCAGTTCGGCTTGATGTGGTCAATCTGAGTCTCGCGAAATAGTTGCTGCGGCGGGTGCTTGAAACGAATGCTGATCATGGAATTCGCCTTTTCCATCGCCTTACCCGTACGCAGATAAAACGGAACCCCACGCCAACGCCAGTTATCGACGTACAGCTTCATTGCGGTAAACGTCTCCGTGGTACTGTCCGGAGCCACGCCATCTTCATCGAGGTAGCTTGAAACAGGCTCACCATCCACAACACCGGCTGAGTATTGAGCGCGGAATGCCTGTGCGTTAACTGAGTTTTTGGTAATCGGTCGAATCGAACGCAGAACCTTTACCTTCTCATCACGCAAGGAATCTGCATCGAGGTCTGCTGGTGGCTCCATCGCTACCAACGTCATCATTTGCAACAGATGGCTTTGAATCATGTCGCGCAAAGAACCTGCGCCGTCATAGTAAGCACCCCGTCCTTCGATACCTTTGGCCTCGGAATGGGTGATCTGAACATGATCAATAAAGTTCCGATTCCACAACGGTTCCAACATCAGGTTGGCAAAGCGGAATACCAGCACATTCTGGATGGTTCCCTTGCCCAGATAATGATCAATCCGGTAAATTTGGTCTTCCTGAAAATCACGGCGCAGGGCCTTATCCAGTACCTCGGCACTCTCAAGATCGTATCCAAATGGCTTCTCGATAACCAAACGGCGCCAACCCTTCTCCTGATCCGACAGCCCTACCGCCTTCAGCGAATGTGCAACCGTGCGATACTCAGCCGGACGTACCGACATATAGAAGATAATATTGGAAGAACAGTCAGGCTGCTCATCAATAAACTTGCTGAGGTCGTAATAGGACTCCTCATCGGCCAGATCCCCGCGAAAATAGTGCAGGCGTGAACAAAACTTCTTGAACACGGCTGGATCAAGCCCGCCGCGCGAACGCGGCTTCAGTATCTCCTCAACTTCACCACGCCAATACTCCGTGTCCCAATCACGCCGACCATGACCAATAATGGTCATATCGTCAGGCAGCCGCCCCACCTCTTCCAAATGGTAGAGGGCGGGCAGTAGCTTGTTACGCGACAGGTTTCCGGTTGAACCGAAAATCACAAGAGTGCATGGATCCAGCATATCGATGCTCCTGAAAGGGGTTAAGCGACCTTAGACTTTTTTGCCATATCATGACCACCGAAGGCATTGCGCATCATCGACAACAACTTGTTGCCATAGCCTTCGCTGTCTTGGGTGGCAAAACGCGCGTGCAGTGCCGCCGTCATCACCGGTGTGTAGACACCTTGATCAATCGCCTCGACAGCGGTCCAACGACCTTCGCCAGAATCCGGGACAATGGGTTCGAGATCGGCAAGATCTTGATCATGGCTGAGCGCATCTGCGGTCAAATCAAGCAACCAACTACGCACCACGGAACTGTGTCGCCAAAGTTCTGTGATCTGCGCCAAATCGAGATCGAACTCGGCCTTGCCGCGCATCAGATTGAGGCCTTCGGCGAAGGCTTGCATCATGCCGTATTCAATACCGTTGTGAACCATCTTGGTAAAGTGGCCCGCGCCAATGGGACCCACGTGTGCCCAACCGCGATCCGCTGCCGGTGCTAACACTTCCAGTGCAGGTTGCAACTGCGAGACCGCGTTATCGTTACCACCGACCATCATGCAATAGCCGTTATCAACGCCCCAGATACCACCCGATGTGCCCGCATCGATGAACTCGATACCGTACTCGGCAAATTGCTGGCCGTGCTTCTGGGTTTCGTGATAATTAGAGTTACCGCCATCAATCACGATGTCGCCTTTATCCAGCATCGGGATCAACTCATCGATAGCCTGTTCGGTCGGTACGCCACAGGGCAACATCAACCAGACGATTTTAGGAGACGACAGTTTCGACACCGCATCGGCCATTGACTCAGCTGGTTCCATACCAACCTCGCCCTGAATCTGACCTACTACGGCGGTATCTCGATCAAAACCCACCACCTCTATTCCGCCTCGGCACAAACGGCGAACCATGTTTCCACCCATCTTTCCAAGGCCAATCATTGCCATACGCATAGCGACATCTCCGCAAAATATGATAAAAATTCGGGCAGCATATCTTTGCTGCTGAGACTTTAACGACCCTCTGCCATCAATACTTAAGTCCCTCAAGGACCACCCCAGAGACACCTGTATTGCAATCAGGCACGTTATTAATAGAGTATAGGCGCTAGACAGCATTCCCAAGGGCAATACCAGCCCACAGATTGAGACCATTCCTACGTGAACATCCTGTTTGTCGCCAGTGAGGCGCATCCCCTGATAAAAACGGGCGGTCTGGCCGACGTCGCCGGGTCCTTGCCGCTGGCACTTCGGGCTCTGGGCCATGATATCCGCCTAATATTGCCTGGATACGCCTCGATTTTGGAGCAAATGGATGGATTGCAGACGGTGGCTACCCTGTCTCTGCCGGTGACCACTGCGCCCGTAACGTTGCTCCGTGGCAATTTTCCCGGCAGCGAGCTGCCAATGTACTTGGTGGACAGCCCGGAATACTTCGCCCGACCCGGCAATCCCTATGTCGATACCGACGGCAACGATTGGCCCGATAATGCGCTGCGATTTGCGCTGTTTGGTCGGGCCGTCACCAGCCTTTCCATGGGTACGGTGGACCCGGACTGGCAACCCGACCTGGTGCATTGCAACGACTGGCAGTCGGGGCTGGTACCTGCATTACTGAGCCAACATCCGAAGCGGCCTGCGAGCGTATTTACGATCCACAATCTGGCCTATCAGGGCCTGTTCTCCTGGAACAAATTTTCGGAACTGGCGTTACCTGAGAGTTTCTGGTCAGCCGATTCAATGGAGTTTTACGATCAGTTTTCGTTCATCAAAGGCGGACTGATTCACGCCGACTACCTGACGACGGTCAGCCCGACTTATGCCAGCGAGATTCTTCGCCCCGAGTTCAGCTGTGGACTCGATGGCTTACTGCAGCATCGCTCCACTGACCTCACCGGAATTCTGAATGGTGTCGATTATCAGGTCTGGAGTCCAGACACCGATAGCCTGATCAACTCGCAGTATGAGGCGACATCACCACAGAACAAAGCACCCAACAAGGCGGCCTTGCAACAGATGTTTGGTTTGCCGGTACGAGACGACGTATTACTGCTCGGACATATCGGTCGACTGGTCGAACAAAAAGGTGTCGACCTCATTATTGATGCGGCGGATGACATCCTGGCTCAGGACATTCAACTGGTGACACTCGGAACAGGCAATGCCGCGTTGCAGTCGCGCCTACAGAAATTAAGCGCTCAGTACCCACGACAAGTCGGTACGCATATTGGCTATAACGAACCACTGGCGCACCAAATTGAAGCCGGAGCCGATGCCTTTTTAATGCCGTCGCGATTTGAACCGTGTGGCCTGAACCAGCTCTATAGCCTGCGTTATGGCACCCTGCCGATTGTTACCCATACCGGTGGTCTGGCCGATTCGGTGGTCGATGCCAGCGACGATGCAATGGCGGACGGGCGTGCAACCGGTTTTGTGATGCCGCATGCGGATGTTACGTCACTCAGCGCGCGCGTCACCGCTGCCGCTGAGTTATTTCAACAACGACCAAAGAGTTGGAAAAGCATGATGCGAACGGCGATGCAGCAGGATTTTGGCTGGGATCGCAGCGCACGCGCCTATGAGGCGCTATACCGAAAGGCCGTCACGGCCTGAGCAACAGAGAGAAAGGTCAGGCGACCTGGATCGGAATGCTGTTGCTGCGACGTGTGATATTGTTGTGCTCGTCGAGATAAACCATGCTCGGCTTGAACGCCGCCATTTCCTGCTGATTCAACACACCGTAGGCACAAATAATAACCGAGTCGCCAGGTGATGCCTTGTGTGCCGCCGCACCGTTTACCGAAATAATCCGTGAACCCGCCTCGGCCTGAATCGCGTAGGTAGTAAAACGTTCGCCGTTGGCCAAATTATAAATCTGGATTTGCTCATACTCGCGAATCCCCGCAGCCTCCAATAAATTGGAATCAATCGCACACGAACCTTCGTAATCCAGTTCGGAATGTGTCACGCGCGCATGGTGGAGCTTCGATTTAAGCAGAGTGCATTGCATGGTGATGGAGTCTTGCGTCGGCAGTTAATCGTTAATTATTAGCAATTATATCAAAAGCAGCGAATGGGGAACATTGTTGAATTATCACCGGTATCGGAAACGGGCAATAACACCCAAACCGATCACCAACCCAACCGATTCTTACCTTCATCTGCGGGACTATTAGCCGGGCCACCGAACGCATAACTAACTTGCGTAGATAGCGGCATGTTCGAGGCAAAAGTCGCCATAATGATGAATTATATCGGCATATTCTCCGTTATCCTGAGATCTAACAACTCTTGCGAAAGAAATACTCATGGGGCGCGCGCTAAATTAGAGTTCGACTTCCATATTATCGATCAGACGGGTGGTACCCAGACTAGCGGCCGCCAGCGCCACGAGTTTGGTGGTTTTCTCCCCAGCTTCGGATAAGTCATCGGAATCCCTGATCGAAACATAATCGACGGAGAATCCGTCGTTATTCAGTCGTTCAATCGCGTACTTCTCCATCGCCCGATAGTCCTTATGGCCTTGGCGAAGGCGGTCACAGATTTTGGCTAACACTTGGGAGAGACAGGCCGCCTGACCTCGTTGTTCGGCATCCAGGTAGCTATTCCGCGAACTCATCGCTAAACCATCGGGCTCTCTCTCGGTCTCGACTGCAATCAGGCGTATCGGCAACCCAAACGTTTCGACCAAGCGCTGAATGACTCGGTACTGCTGAAAATCCTTGCGCCCGAATATCGCAACATCTGGCCGCACCAACGCAAATAATATCGATACCACCGTAGCAACACCCTGAAAGTGACCCGGCCGATTCGCCCCACACAGAATACGATCCAGACCCCCAAGATCGACGTCTGCCAGCTCACGATCTTTCTCGGGATAAATCTCCGCCACCTCTGGAAGAAACACGAGATCCGCACCAGCATCCGCCAATTGTTCCAGATCCCGTTCACGAGTTCTTGGGTAGCTGGCGTAGTCCTCACCCACACCAAACTGAGTCGGGTTTACAAAGATGCTGACGACGACTCGACCACCCGTGGCACGCGCCTCTCGCACCAGTTTGATATGCCCGGCGTGCAGATTCCCCATGGTTGGCACAAACGCGATGGTGTCGCCCCGCTCTCGCCACTGATCAAGGGTCGTCGAGAGGTCATCACCGGAATGACTGATATGCATACGATCTGAAACGCGGGTCAGGAACCGGGAAAGCTGTGTTCCGATGCAGGGAACGAGCCGTCTTTCACCGCTTGCACATAGGCCTCGAACGCGCCCTGAACCGAACCCCCTCCGGCGAGAAAATTCTTAACAAAACGTGGACGTTTACCTGCCACAATACCGAGCAAATCGTGCATCACCAACACTTGCCCGTCACAATCAGGACCCGCACCAATACCAATCACCGGAATCGTCAACTGTTGCGAAATACTCGCCGCCAATTCGCTTGGCACACACTCCAACACCAACATTGAGGCACCGGATGCCTCCACGATACGCGCGTCTTCTTCTATGGTTGCCGCATCGTCGGCGGACTTGCCCTGCACATGATAACCGCCCTGCTGATGCACGGATTGTGGCAACAAGCCAAGGTGCGCACAGACCGGAATACCCTGCGCAACCAACGTTTCGATGGTGACGGCAAAGGTCTTGCCGCCCTCCAGTTTGACCATCTGCGCGCCACCGCGACTCATCAGGCGCGCGGCCTGTTGCAATGCCTGCTCAGGGGTCACGTAAGACTGAAACGGCATATCCACCACAATCAGTGATCGCGGCTTGGCACGTGACACCGCGGCTGCATGGTAAACCATATCGTAAATCCGTACTGGCAGGGTTGAGTCATGCCCCTGCACCACGTTGCCGAGAGAATCTCCTACCAAAATAACCTCGACCCCAGCATCTGCCATTAACGCGGCAAAGGTCGCATCGTAGGCAGTCAGACAAACAATCTTCTCACCGACCTGTTTTTGTTGCGCCAGCGTGACCACAGTGACCGATGATTGATTACTCATAGTGCTCATCAAAACCCATCAAAAACCCAGTGCCGCCGGATTGAAATATTGCCGCCCATGGCTAATGGAACAAATCTGCTGGGCCAACAATTCAAAGTCTTCATCATTGGATACCGGATCAATCAATTCGGCGTTCACAATCAACAACGGGGAGGCACTGTAGTCGTGAAAGAACTGCGCATAATGCTCAACCAGACGTTCCAGATAATCCCGATCGATTCGCTGCTCCCACTCCCGTCCGCGGCTCGCAATACGCTGATACAAAACATCGACCGAGGCCTGTAAATAGATCATCAAATCCGGCATCGGCGGGTCAACCGCAAGCTTGGCATACACCTGTTCATACAGATCCAGCTCGTCGCTTTGCAAGGTCAACTGAGCAAAGATTTGATCCTTTTCCAAAGCAAAGTCAGACACCAGCGCCGACCGAAACAAATCTCCCTGATGCAGAGCCTGAATCTGTTGCACGCGCTGAAACAGAAAAAATAACTGGGTTTGCAGTGCGACGTTGCTTTGGTCCTGATAGAAGCGCTCCAGAAACGGGTTGTCATCAACGCCTTCAAGCAGAGACTCGCACTCGAACCGCTCGGCCAAGCGACGCGTCAGGCTGGTCTTGCCGACCCCAATCGGGCCCTCGATTACCACATAACCCGGTAATTCCACGTTTAGCTTATCTCCAAAACAGTTGTCGCCAAACCAATATTAACCAGCCCGGATCGGTCTGTCGCCTGCTCCAGCTCTCGGAGACTGCCAACACCCGGCACCACTAGGTCTGGCTCAATCTCGAACAATGGAACGATCACGAATGCCCGCTGCGATATGCCGGGATGCGGCAAAACCAGTGACTCGTCGGTGCAACAGGATTGACCGTACAGCAATAAATCCAGATCCAGTGTACGCGGCCCCCAATGCTCGCCTGAACGACTCCGACCCTGCAACGATTCTATGGATTGTAACTCGGCCAGCAGTTCACGCGCAGCCAATCGCGTGCGCACGCTGACTGCGGCGTTAACGTAGTCAGGCTGATCCTGAGGACCCATGGGAGGATTCTGGTACAGAGAGGACGTCGCCAGAAACTGGCTATCCGCCAACTGCTCAAGCGCCGCTATCGCACCGGCAACCTGATGTCGGGGATTGTCCAGATTTGAGCCGATGCCAATATAGGCCATCACCGGTTCGGTCACGCTTGGTTTGGGTTGGGTTTACGACGACGTCGACGTCGTTTGCCTCCACCCACATCGGCAGCCATCGTTCGCGATTTATTTTCATCCGCCGACTGAAACTCCGTCCACCAATCCGCCAACTCGGGGCCGCATTCACCCACCTCAGTTCGCAACAACAGAAAATCGTAGGCCGCACGAAATTTCTTGTGTTCCATCAGGCGAAACGCGCGTTTGCCATTACGCCGATCCAGACGTGCCTGCATGGTCCAGATATCGCGCATCGGCATACTGAATCGACGCGGAATTGAAACTCGCTGCACCTGTTCACGAACCACCAGATCACCCGCCAGCTGCAGCGATTCAATCCACGATTTGCCCTGATCACGTAATGCTTGGGCCTTAAGTCGTACCGGCTCCCACAGCAACGCTGCAAACAAAAATGCCGGGGTAACCGGTTTCTCTTCCTGTATCCGCGCATCGGTATTGCGCATCGCAAGTTGAATAAAACTCTGCGCCACACCCGACTCATCCGCATCGAGTGCTTTACTTGTCTGCGGAAACAAGGGGGCCAATAAATTGTAGTGACGCAATTGCTCAAGCGTCTGCTCGGCGACACCGGACATCAGCAGCTTCAGCATCTCTTCGTACAGACGTGCCGCCGGAATCTGCTCCAACAAACCAGCCAACTCAAAAATCGGCGACTCGGTTTGTTGTTCTATTCGAAATCCCAACTTGGTTGCAAAACGAATCGCGCGCAACATGCGCACCGGGTCTTCCTGATAGCGTGCGTCGGGTTCGCCGATCATGCGCAACTGACCAGCCTCGAGATCCGCCAAACCGCCGGTATAGTCAACCACGGAAAAGTCAGCGATGTTGTAATACAGGGCGTTGACGGTGAAGTCCCGTCGCCAGACATCGTCGTCGAGCGTGCCATAGATATTGTCGCGCAGGATGCGGCCGTCCTCGACCTTGCGATCACCCTCTTCAGTATGATCGCTGGGCGCACGAAAGGTCGCGACCTCGATAATCTCCCGCCCAAAATGCACATGCGCCAGACGAAAACGACGGCCAATCAAGCGGCTGTTACGAAACACCTCACGCACCTGCTCAGGCGATGCGTCGGTCGCAATATCGAAATCCTTGGGCTCGCGACCGAGCAACAGATCGCGCACCCCACCACCCACCAAAAAGGCCTGATATCCGTATTTATTCAGCCGATAAAGCACCTTCAGAGCTGCTTCGCTGATGTCTGCTCGCGAGACTGAATGCTGATCGCGCGGAATAATATGGGATGGGTTTGATTGGGCGTCCATATGGGCGCGAATGCTTCCTGACCTTATGCTGACTTGAGCAACGAATACGCTTGCGTATAATACCCCACATTGCGCTTATCTGGAGAGGTTTTCTCAATCAATTCAGCGCAATATCGTGTTGCTCCCTTCGTCTAGTGGCCTAGGACTCCGCCCTCTCACGGCGGCAACAGGGGTTCGAGTCCCCTAGGGAGTACCATATTTAACAAAGGCTTACGTAGTTTTTGTGTAGGCCTTTTTTGGGTACGCTGTATGTACTGCGTTTGAGACAAAGGCAGGCACGCTAGGCTTACTTAGCAGATGACTGAACAAACGCCCAATTTTGGAGGCCATACTGTTCCGCATACTGCCCCCCCATCGATGGGTATCTTTCTCTTGTGTTGAAGTTCAGGATGTTGCCGTACATCCTATGCGGGCGACCGTAGAAGGCATCTATAGTCCGGGCAACCACTAATTCGCGTGACGTTACCCATCAATTCCACCTCACTCATTACTTATGATTCAATACTTGTAGTGTCGTAAGGCAGCACCTCGCCATGGATGGCTGTTTTTTATTCGCCTTCTGGTACTATCCCGTTCTGATCCCGTTTTTCATGCTATGAGTCTATTGGCGTGCCCACAACACCAGAACCAAATTCGACCCCCAGCTATCCAGGCTTGATACGCCGCCTAGCCGCAATTGTGTATGACAGCCTGATGCTGATCGCCCTTATTATGCTGGCAACCGCATTGGTCATGCCGCTGACCGACGGCCAAGCCATCACCCGAGGCAGGGCCTTATATCAAACCTATTTATTGTTTGTTTGCTTTGGCTATTTTGCTTGGTTCTGGAGTCACGGTGGTCAGACCATCGGCATGCGCGCCTGGAAAATCCGTGTTCAGAGTGTCAATGGCAAGCCGCTGTCGATGTGGCAAATTCTGTTGCGCTTTCTCGCCGCGATGGGCTCATGGCTGGTGGTGGGTATTGGTTTTATGTATGCGCTATTCAATAGCAAACACCAGACCTGGCATGATCTCGTCTCCGAGACCGAGTTGGTCCACGTCGACAAGAACCGACAGCTCTAGCCTATCCAGTCACTATCTGACCCGTCGCATACCCCACACGGTCATCACGGCGAGCAGAACCGCGGGCAACATCGCGCTGAAGATGGGGCTGAGATTATAAACCAAGCCTACGTGTCCCATCGCTCGCCCAAGCAATGCAAAGCCCAGGCCCAGCAACGCGCCGACCACGATGCGCTGCCCTGCACCTAGCGAACGCTGCGACGAAAAGCTGTAAGGCACGACTACCATCATCATCAACAATACATTGATCGGCGCCATCACCTTGCTCCAGAAGGCAAACCAGTAGCTGCGCGCATCCTGTCCGGTGCCATCAAGATAACTGGCATAGCGAAACAAACCCGGAGCAGATAGATTTTCTGGTTTCAGGCGAATCACCGCAAGCAGATCCGGCTCCAGCAGCGACTCCCATTCGATCGAGCGCCGCGTCTCGGTCTTTATACCAGCCTCCGAGAATCGCGACATCACCACCCCCTTTAATTGCCAATGATCTTCTACGTACACCGCGCGGCGCGCGCTCAGGGATAGCACCAACTCATGCGAGGAGTTCAGTCGAAAAATATTCACCCGGCGCAACGAGGCATCGGGAAGAATGTCACGAATATTGATATACGTTTGACCATCACGCGCCCAAAAGCCAAAACGAGTATGCAGGGTTTTTCTGCCGGAAATCAGTTCCGCCCTGACCGACTGGGCGTGGTTCTCTGCGATCGGAACCAACCATTGGCCACTGACCGCGGCCAATGCAGAAAAAGCCAAACCCGCCAGCAGCACTGATCCCAAAACCCGGGTTGGCGACCAACCCGTGGCGCGCATCACCACCAACTCACTGCGCGAGGCTAGACCGCCCAGTCCCAGCAACACGCCCAACAAGGCAGCCGCCGATAGAACTTGGCTCAACTCGCGCGGCATTGCTAACAGCGTCAATAAGGCCGCATCCGCCAAACCATAACGCCCGCGACTGATCGCTGGTAAATGATCAAGAAAATCAAATGCCGTCAGCAACAGAACCAGCACTCCCAGCGCACCCACTGCACTGGTCACAACGGTGCGTCCGATATATCGATCTAATGTGAAACGACCGGCGATCATAGCGCGCGGCCCTTGAGCAGCCAGACGAGGCCACACTGACGAATCAACATAAATAATGCCATCAGTGCTGCCAACGCGTGCACCCACCACAACCCCAGACCAACGGACACCTGTCCGGATTCAACCCATGATTGAGCGATGGTCAACAAGTTCGCATATAGAAAATACGACAGCACCGCGAGTATCATCGTGCCATATCGACTGACTCGTGGGGAGACGCGACTAAATGGCACCGACAACAGCGCCAAAACCAATACCGATACGGGAATTGACACCCGCCAGTGCAATGCGGCTTTGTCCGCGACATTATTCGATTGCAACAGCGTCCAAGTACTCGCTTCATCGCGCCCACGAGGACGGCGCGCTTGGTGGGTATCCTCGAGCAGAACCCGATATTGATCAAAAGACATGATCTGATAATCGCCTTTACCCGCCTGGCCGTCGTACCGTCGACCATCATTCAGCACCAGATAGTGTATGCCTGAGTGCCTGTCCAACTCGGTATAACCATTTGCCGCCACCAGTACTGTTGGGGTCACCCGGTCGAACTGCCAAGCGAAAATATCCTGCATTCTGTGCTGGTCATCGGACAGGGAATCAACATAAATAATCAGCTGACCATTGCGCCGCTCGGTGAACTGGCCCTCCGGAAACAAACTTCGCTCAGCCTCTTGTTGCTCAGAGTTGAGCACCTGCCATTCCATGTCCTCTGCCCACGGCATCACCAACATAGATAAAATCATTGCAGCAATAGATACCGGTACCGCGACCAGCATGACTCCACGGTAGTGATCCGGCATACCGTGCCCACAAGCGGCCATCGCCGCGGCCTCCATATCCTTGTACAGGCGACCCAGCGCAAATAAAACGGCGAGAAAAAACCCCGGTGCGATCACCAGCGCCAAATTTCGAATCAGCTTCAGCCCCATCAACTCGAATACGGCTACGCCGGAAATACTGCCCGATGCGGCAAGCGCGAGGTAGGACACAAAACGATTGCCGACCAGAATCAGCAGCAGTATCGCCACTATGGCAATAAAGGCCTTGAGTACTTCACTGGCAATATAGCGATCGAGTATTCCGAGCTGGGTCATTAGCAATTAGATAGTGGTATTACGCGCAAGATTCAGTACACTTCTGCATCATAACCAATCATACCATCTGGAAGAGATCACCCCATGAAATACGCCGTAAAAGTCGTGGACCCTCGGACTCAACCGTCTGATTGCCTAGTCTTGGCCATTGCCGAGAAACGCAAGCTGTCCTCCAGCGCTGAGATCATCAATAAAACGACCCGCGGCGCGCTCACCGAGGTGTTGAAACTGGGTGACATCAGCGGTACAGCGGGAAGCAGTGTGATCATACCGGGCACCCCACGGATCAAGGCCAAGCGTATCCTGCTGGCTGGCTGTGGGGACCTGAACGCCACCAGCGATAACGATTTTCGCAAAATGGTGTCTGGGGCAATCAAGGCCTGTCGTGGCACCGGCATCAAGGATCTAACCCTTTGCCTGACCGAAGTCGGCCCATCCGCAACTGATCTGCAATGGCGAATTCGTCAGATCGTTGCCACCATCAGCGATGCGACCTACCAGTTCGATGCAACCAAAAGCAAAAAATCGCCCAAACCTCGCCTTACCCGCATTACCATCGTCATCGCTGATAAAGGCCAACTGGATCAGGCCAGCGTTGCCTTGCAGCAGGCGGAGGCCATTGCCAACGGTGTCACCCTGACACGCGATGTTTCCAATCTTCCGGGTAATATTTGTACGCCCACCTATCTTGCCGAACAGGCGAAAGAGCTGGGTAAGAAACACGCTAAACTCAAGGTCTCGGTGCTGGGCGAAAAGCAGATGGAAGCGCTGGGTATGGAGTCGCTGTTATCGGTTTCCAAAGGCAGTCGTGAACCCGCCAAACTGATCACGATGGAATATCGTGGTGGTGACAAAGGGGACAAACCTGCCGTTTTGGTCGGTAAAGGCCTCACCTTTGATGCGGGCGGCATTTCAATAAAACCGTCCGCCGGCATGGACGAGATGAAATACGATATGTGCGGTGGCGCAAGCGTGTTGGGCACGCTGCTTGCCTGCGCGGAAATGGATCTACCCATCAACGTCGTCGGTGTCATCCCGTCATCTGAAAACCTGCCCGATGGCGCCGCCAACAAACCCGGTGATATTGTCACCAGCATGGCAGGCCTGACCATCGAGATCCTCAACACCGATGCAGAAGGCCGCCTGATTTTGTGCGATGCCCTGACATTCTGTGAACGCTATAACCCGGATGTGGTTGTCGATATTGCAACACTGACCGGTGCCTGCGTGGTCGCGCTGGGTGCACATGCCTGTGGTCTATTGTCCAACGACCCCTCGTTGACTCAGGATCTTCTGGCCGCCGGCGAGCACAGCCATGACCGCGCCTGGCAATTGCCTTTGTGGGAAGAGTATCAAAGCCAACTCGACAGTAACTTTGCCGACATTGCCAATATCGGTGGCAAAGGGGCCGGCACGATCACCGCGGCGTGCTTTCTGTCACGCTTCACTGAGAAATACCAGTGGGCGCATCTGGATGTTGCCGGCGTCGCCTGGAAATCAGGCGCGGCCAAGGGCGCTACCGGTCGACCCGTACCCCTGCTGAGTCAGTTTTTGATCGATCGCGCCGGGGTTTAATCCAGTAGGCAAATTTGATGGCTCGCGTTGATTTTTATATTTTGGAACAGGCCAAGGACACTGAGCGCCTGACGTTCACCTGCCGCCTTGCCGACAAGGCAGTTAAGCAGGGGCTCAATGTTCATGTCCACAGCGAGTCGTCGGCACAAGCACAACAGCTAGACAAACTGATGTGGACCTTTCGTCAGGACAGTTTCGTTCCACACGTGCTGGCCGAGAATAAAACCGATCAACCCAACCCCGTGGTGATCGGGCATCAACAACCGGACAAGTATGAAGCCGACGTGTTGATCAATCTGACCGCCGAGGTACCGGCTTGGTATATCGGCTTCGAACGGGTCGCCGAAATCGTGGATTCGAGTGAACAGGCCCGTGAATCAGGCCGCGCGCGGTTTCGTTGGTACCGTGAACAGGGCTGTGAACCGCAGACACATAAAATCGGCTAGCGACTGTTACCCCCCTAAACAACTTGGCCCGCACACCAACCCGACGACCACGCCCATTGGAAGTTATAACCCCCTAGCCAACCCGTCACATCTACCACTTCACCGATAAAATACAGACCGTCCACCTTGCTGGACTGCATGGTTTTGGATGACAACTCGTCACAATCGACGCCTCCCAGCGTCACTTCTGCCGTGCGATAACCCTCGGTGCCGTTAGGTTTTATTCGCCACTCACAAAGCCGCTTGGCGATATCGGAAAACCGGGCATGAGAAAATGACTGTAATATTTCAGTCGCGGTTTCCTCACCAAAAATGGCCTGAATCACTCGTTTCGGAATCAATTCACCCAAGGCGGTTTTTAACATCGCGTTGGACTGGCTGGACTGATGATCAATCAAATGCGCCAACACATCGACCTCTGGGATCAGATTGATTCCAATCTCCTCACCGGCCTGCCAATAGGATGACATTTGCAGAATTGCAGGACCACTCAAACCGCGATGGGTAAACAGTATATTCTCGTTAAACGTCATCCGTTGATTGCTGACAACACTATCAACGGCGATACCTGACAACTCCGACGACACCAGTTTGTCCTGCGGTTGCAAGGTGAACGGAACCAGACCAGCGCTGGTCGGCCAGATACAATGGCCAAACTGCTCCGCTATTTTATAACCCAATGGACTGGCACACATCTTCGGAATCGACAAGCCGCCACACGCAACCACCAACGACGCGCAGTGAAACTCACCCAACGATGCCGCTACAACAAACGGACTATCTTTGCCGCAAGCGACAGACTTTATTGTGCAGTCCAAACGGATATCGACGTTTGATTTTTCGCATTCAGCCAACAACATATTGAGAATATCTTTGGCGCTGTCATCACAAAACAGCTTTCCCAAATCGCGTTCGTGATAAGCGATCTGGTGGTCGTTGACCATGGCAATAAAATCCCACTGTGTATATCGACTTAGCGCCGACTTGCAGAAATGGGGGTTGTGGGAAATAAAATTACTCGAACTAACATCGATGTTGGTGAAATTGCAGCGTCCGCCGCCGGACATCAGTATCTTTTTACCTGCCTTGTTGGCATGGTCCAGTACGAGCACCTGACGACCGCGCCTACCCGCCTCAATCGCACACATCAACCCGGCGGCGCTAGCACCGATTATCAAAACATCTGCTTGACTGGTTTTATGCGACAAGGAAATGGGTAGGAACAGGCTGGCCGGGGTGAATCGTAGTATTATACGGTACCATAGCGTCTATAGGGTGAAAGTCGAAGGTATCGCCGATCCACGCCACTGGAGCGTTCTGTATGAAGAGTGTATTTGAAGCCTCTACCGCACTCGATGCACACATGATACTGAACCTGCTTACGCAGGAAGATATCCACGGGCAAATAGAGGGCGAGTACTTACCCGGTGGGGTCGGCGACCTGCAGGCAATCAATGTGGTTAGAGTCGTGGTCACTGCAGGAGACTATGCGGCGGCAAAAACTATTATCGATGACTGGGAAGCCATCCAGCCTGAACCCACGCTTGCGGAGAAACCCGCGCTACGACCCAGCACCGGAGCGGAAAAGTTTTTTATCGGTTTTGTGGTCGGTGTCGCCATCACGTACTGGATTTATCATTAATGAAACTCATCACCGGGATCGTCATTTCACTGCTTGCCATGTCACTTTTATCCTGTAGCAACCATCGCCCATCACACCTCGGGGTCACGAACTCCCGATTAGCAACCTGCCCCACGTCACCCAACTGTGTATCCAGTGATGCCAGTGACGCTGGCCATCAGATACCGCCGTTGCAGCTCCATGCACCCGCCGATCGGGTTTGGCAGATGTCCGAAGAAGCCGTATCGGCACTGCCTCGCACCCACATCGTGACCACCACCCCCGACTATCTACACGCGGAGTGTCGCAGCGCCCTGTTCGGCTTCGTCGATGATCTGGAACTGCATCTACGACCCAACGAAGGAATCATTGCGGTGCGCTCCGCATCACGGCTGGGATATTCCGATTTTGGCGTCAATCGACGTCGCATTGAAACGCTACGCAAACTGCTCATCCACCAAGGTATGGTTCGATAGTCCGCGCCGGTTACGGCATAATACGGTCCCATATAGGGTAGAAAAACGCTACCCGGCACACACAATTGTAAATTTCGAGCTTTGCTATGGATAAAACCTACGACCCTGCCAGTCTGGAGACCCGCTGGTATCAGACTTGGGAAGAAAAAGGCTACTTCTCCCCCAGCGGTGAGGGGCAACCCTATTGCATCATGATCCCGCCACCGAACGTGACCGGTAGCCTACACATGGGTCACGCCTTCCAGGACACCATCATGGATACGCTGACCCGCTTCCACCGCATGAGCGGCGATAACACGCTGTGGCAGGCGGGCAGCGATCATGCCGGCATCGCCACACAGATGGTGGTTGAGCGTCGCCTCAAGGCCGAAGGAAAAACGCGCCATGACCTCGGCCGCGACAAATTTATTGACGAAATCTGGAAGTGGAAAGAAGAGTCCGGCAATACCATCACCCGTCAGCTACGCCGCATGGGATCGTCGCTCGACTGGCAGCACGAACGCTTCACCATGGACGAGGGCTTGAATGAAGCCGTACGCGAGGTATTTGTTAAGCTCTACGAAGAGGACCTGATCTATCGCGGCAAACGTCTGGTCAATTGGGATCCCGTGCTGCACACCGCGGTATCCGATCTGGAAGTTATCTCAGAAGAGGAAAACGGACACCTCTGGCATTTTCGTTACCCCCTCAGTGATGGATCTGGCCATGTGGTGGTGGCCACCACGCGCCCGGAAACCATGCTTGGCGATACCGCAGTTGCGGTACATCCCGACGATGAGCGTTATGCATCGCTGATCGGTAAGGAGATCACTCTGCCGCTAACCGGGCGCAGCATTCCGGTCATTGCCGATGACTACGTTGACCCCGAGTTCGGTAGCGGCTGCGTCAAGATCACTCCGGCCCATGATTTCAATGACTATGAGATTGGCAAGCGTCACGACCTGCCGATGATCAATGTATTAACCGTCGACGCGTCGATGAATGATGCCGTCCCCGAGGCCTATCGCGGACTCGACCGCTACGCTGCGCGCAAACAAGTGGTTGCCGATCTTGATGCCCTCGATCTGCTGGAAAAAGTCGATGACCACAAATTAATGGTCCCGCGCGGCGACCGCTCACAGGCCGTGGTTGAGCCTTATTTGACCGATCAGTGGTTCGTCAAAATCGGGCCTCTCGCCGAACCCGCCATCAAGGCCGTCGAAGATGGCGACATCCGCTTTGTACCAGACAACTGGAAAAACACCTACTTCGAATGGATGCGTAACATTCAGGACTGGTGCATCAGCCGTCAGATCTGGTGGGGGCATCGCATTCCCGCGTGGTATGACGAGGCCGGCAACATCTATGTCGGTCGTAGCGAGGATGAAGTACGTGAAAAACATGGCCTGACTGCCGATCTGCAACTGGATCAGGATCCGGACGTACTCGACACCTGGTTTTCATCGGCACTGTGGCCCTTCTCCACCCTTGGCTGGCCGGAGAAAACCGAGCGTCTGAACACCTTCTATCCCACCAGCGTTCTGGTCACCGGTTTTGACATCATTTTCTTTTGGGTTGCCCGCATGATCATGATGGGGATCAAGTTTACCGGCAAGGTACCCTTTCATGAGATCTACATCCACGGCTTGGTCCGCGACTCCAGTGGACAAAAGATGTCGAAATCGAAAGGCAACGTGCTCGATCCGATCGACCTGATCGATGGCATTGATCTGGATGTGCTAGTGGAAAAACGCACCACGGGCCTGATGCAGCCTGACATGGCACCGAAAATTGAAAAGGCTACACGCAAGGAGTTTGCCGAGGGCATTCCCGGCTTTGGTACCGACGCGCTGCGCTTCACCTTTGCCGCCCTTGCCTCTACCGGTCGTGATATCCGCTTCGATATGGGACGTATTGAGGGCTATCGAAATTTCTGCAACAAGCTATGGAATGCAGCACGCTATGTGTTGATGAACACGGAAGGGGAAGACACCGGACTTGGCGACGCAGCCGTAGAACTCGGTACCGCCGATCGCTGGATCCTCTCACGCCTACAGACCACCGAACGTGAAGTCAGCGACTCCCTACAGCACTATCGCTTTGATCATGCCGCGCAATCAATCTATGAGTTCATCTGGAACGAGTACTGCGACTGGTATCTGGAGCTGTCGAAACCGGTGTTGCAGGATCCCGACTCCAGCGCCGCCGCACAACGTGGCACCCGCCGCACGCTGGTACGGGTTCTGGAAACGGCACTACGTTTGGCGCATCCAATCATTCCGTACATCACTGAGGAAATCTGGCAACGCATCGGACCATTGGCGGGTGCCAACGGTGAAAGCATCATGACCCAGCCTTATCCAGTCTGTGACGACACCAAAATTGATGCCGATGCGGTTGCCGAAATGGAATGGATGATGAGCTTTATTCTGGGTATTCGTCGTATCCGCGGGGAAATGAATATCCCACCGCGCAAAGCCTTACCTATCTTGCTGCAGGACGGACAAGCCCTGGACCAAGAACGCTTGGATCGCAATCAACGTGACCTCGCCGCACTTGCCAGCATCGAAACCATCACCTGGCTCAGGCCCGGTGATGATGCCCCGGAATCGGCCACCGCACTGGTCGGTGAGATGAAGCTGCTGATCCCGCTGGCGGGTCTGATCGACAAGGACGCCGAACTACAACGGCTGGATAAAGAGCTGGCCAAGTTGCGTAAGGAATTGGATAAAACCCGCAACAAATTGCAAAACCCCAAATTCGTCGACCGTGCGCCCGCCGATGTCGTGGCCAAGGAAAAAGACCGGATGGCCGAATTTGAGTCCTCTATCGAGAATCTGGAGAACCAGGCCGACAAGATTCGAAAGCTCGATTAGCGATTGAATTTAAAAGAATTTTTCTGAATAATTGGGTTCATACTCGAGGCTTCGTATCTCACCGCGCAGGACATCGCCAAGATCATCTTGCAAGATGCCTCGATGACCACCCGAGTGCTGAGATTGGCCAACAGTAGCTACTACAACCCAACCGGACAGGCCATCAATAGCATTACTCGTGCAGTGATTCGGCTTGGCTCTGGCGTCCTGCGCCGTGTGTGCCTGTCCTGCGAACTAATCGAACATTCGATGGCGGTCGCCTAGGACACCTTATTCCATTGTAACAACCACCCTCCGCTGACAAACAACACCAACAACGACAACATCCCTAGCCTTGGGTCACCGCTGATCACACCGACCCACCCCATTAACAGGGGACCTATAACGGCGGCAAACTTTCCCAACAGGTTGTAAAATCCAAAGAACTCGGCAGATGCATCAGCCGGAATCAGACCGGCATAGTAGGATCGACTGAGCGCCTGCACCCCACCTTGGGCAACCCCGATCATCGCTGCGATCGCAAAGAACTCCCACACTTGGGTAATTCTCGATGCCAGCAAGGTAATCAATACATAAATCGCCAAACCGAGCAAAATGCCATTCTTCGCCCCCGTCACCCTTGCGACCCTACCCCAGAGCAACGTGGCTGGAACGCCGACCAACTGGGTCAATAACAGCGCGGCAATCAAATCGTTGGACTCAAAGCCAAGGCTCAATCCGTAATCAACCGCCATGCGCACCACCGTATCCACTCCGTCGATATAGAGCCAGTAGGCACACAGGAAGACCCACACCGTCCTTCGCTCACGCACCTGTCGAAAGGTTGCGGAAAGCTGAATCCAACCCGCAGAGACCATCTGTGTGGTTGACATCGAGGGTGCGGTTCCTGGTTCATCAAGCGACCACCACAGTGGCAGTGAAAAAACGCCCCACCACAGGGCGACAATAATAAACGAGGCCTTTATCACGACACCAGCATCGATCAACCCAAACCACGATGGAAAATTGATCGCAATCACGACGAGCGCCAGCAACAAGCCGCCGCCAAGATAACCCAGCGCATACCCCAGTGCGGACACGCGATCCCGGTCATGGTCTGAACTAACTGACGTCAGCAATGCATCGTAGAAAATGTTGCCCCCCGCGAAGCCAATCGACGCAAGCATGTAGATTACGATTGCAATCATCCAGCTACCCGCAGCGACAAAATACAGCGCCGTGGTCATTACGATGCCCAACACAGCAAAACGAAGCAGAAATTTCTTGCGGCAAGCGGCACGATCCGCGATCGCGCCCAGCAGGGGCGCGATAATGGCAACCACCACACTGGCAATCGAATTTGCCACGCCCAACCAGAAGGTACTGTCTTCGACGGCCAGATCGGCCGCCCAGTATTGTTTGAAAAGAACCGGGAAAAACCCGGCTATAACGATGGTGGCGTAGGCAGAATTTGCCCAGTCATACAGCGCCCACGATAGCGTCGGTGCTGTAAGCCTTCGACGCATACCCAGATCGATCAGAAGTGACTAACCTTCGGCCTCAGCCTCTTCATGCACTAGGCCAATAACCATCGACATACGCACCAGATCGGCTAACGAATTGGCCTGCATCTTTTCCATTACCTTGGCACGATGAACCTCGACCGTCCTCGTGCTCACACCCAGCGCCGCTGCAATTTCTTTATTGGGCGTCCCCTCAACAACCATCTCAAGCACATCGTGCTCGCGCGGTGTGAGTTGTGCCATATGACTTTTGATATCGGTCTTGAGTGACATATCTGCTTTTTGTTCAGCATCCTGATCCAGCGCATGCTGAATACAGTCCAGCAACAACTGGTCATTGCAAGGCTTCTCGAGAAAATCGACCGCACCGGATTTCATCGCGCGCACGGCCATTGGCACATCACCATGACCGGTTAATACGATAATCGGGATATTCGCATCCTGAAAACTCAGCTTGTCCTGTAACTCCAACCCACTTAGGCCGGGCATACGAACATCAAGAATCACACAACCGGTTCTACCCGGATAGTAGGCTTCCAGAAACGACGCGGCTGAATCGTGGGTCTCCGTCTTCAACCCAACCGACTCAATCAACCAACGCAGCGAATTTCTCATCGCTTCGTCATCATCCACCACAAATACTGTTGGCTCACTCATCAGCTTTCTCTCCCCCTTCAAACCTAGGTAGCCTAATTCGAAAATCAGCCCCCGCTTCCTTATCTGATTGTACCCACAATTCTCCGTCATGGGCCTCAATAATTGTTTTACTGATCGGCAACCCCATTCCCATACCCTGAGGTTTTTCGGTATAAAACGGATGAAAAATCCGATCCAGTCCCTTATCCGACACGCCCGGCCCACTATCCCGCACACTGATCTCAACATGATCCGACGTCGAATAGGTCCGAATCCAGATATTCCGCTCGCTCATGTCGGTTACCTGCATCGCATCCAGCGCATTTCGAATCAGGTTCAGTACAACCTGTTCAATCTGCACCATATCGACACGCACTTCCAGCGCGTCCTCCACCAAATCAAGTTCTATTGTAGCGCCATTTTTCTTCGCTTCATACTCCGAAAATCGCACGGATTCTTCGATAATATGATTGATTTCGACCGCCTCGCGAATCGGCTCTCGTTTTTGCACCAGCGCACGCAGACCGCGAATAATCTCGCCCGCTCGCTCGGCCTGATTGGTGATTTCGTCCAGAGCCTGATGCATCACATCCTCAGGTATATCGCCCTTGTTCATGCGTCGAGTACAGCCGCGCGCATAATTCACAATCGCTGACAGCGGCTGATTTAGCTCATGCGCCAATCCCGCCGCCATCTCACCCATCGTACTGAAGCGTGATACATGAATCAGCTCCGCCTGATTGCGCCGCGACTGGGCTTCAACACGTCGGGTCTCGGACACATCTCGTCCATAGATATCGGCGTAGCCAAACTCCTGCATCGGAGAAATCACCAAAGAATACATCCGATCCCCTTGCTCTGATTCGTGTTCAACATCCACCCCTGAATTCAGCGCCGAATCAACGATACGGGCAATTTCATCCGGCAACATTTCGCCAGAGGCTCGCCCCCACATTGACAACAACGGTTCACTCGCCAGATTCGCAAACACAATACGATTATCACGGTCCACACGCAGCACCGGATTCGGATTCTCGCGCGCGAAGTTCGCCAATAACTGAATTTCGAGTTCCGCCTCCTTGCGCCGCGTAATATCCTGAACATACGCGGTAAACACAGTCTCCTCACCAACCTGCGCCGGCGTAACCACCAACTCAGCGGGAAATGAACTGCCGTCATGGCGTACTGTTTCAACCTCCAGTCGCTGCCCCATCAAACCGTCCGGGGTATCAGCAAGATAACTGGCGATCCCGGCTCTAAACGTCTCACAGAACTCATCGGGCATAATAAGTCCGGCTAACTCCCGATTCATTACCTGACTTTTGGGGTAACCAAAGGCTTTCTCTGCGGCGGAATTAAACTCGAGAATACGACCGTTGTGATCGACGGTAATAATCGTGTCCAGCGCAGCCTCCAGAATGGCGGCCTTAAAGGCCTCACTCTCGCTCAACTGCAACTCATGGTGCTTGCGCATGGCTTCACGGGTTTCAAGCACCTCGGTCGTCAGCACGCCAATCTGCTGCTCCAGCAAGATCAACTGATCACCCGAGCCAATATCGCGCATATTCAAACCCAGAGTACGTTGCGAGAACGATGTCACGCGATGTAACAACCGATTGATGCGCCCCGACACCAATACCATCACTAACGTGAAGGCCAACACAAAGGCCAATGCTGCAATCACGCGCTGACGACGCTCAAGATCAAGCACCTCGGCATTAATAACAGCCACTTGAGTACGCGGAACCAAGGTCACAAACTGTAAACGAAAATCCGATGAGCCATAGTCAAAGAATGACTGACCAGTAACGAGATAGTCGTGTTCCACACTGTCGAGAAGTACATCGACACCCAACACACGGGAAGAACTACTGGCCAGGACCCGTCGCTCGTCGCCTCCGAGCAACGCAACCACCGCACCGGCGGTGGGTAAACTGTCCTGTGATGCCCGGAGAAAGGCACTGTCAAGTCGGGAAACCAACAGCAGGTAGCCCCGTCGTTGGCCATCTCTGCCGAGAACCGGTTCTGACGCAAACAGGTAGGGAGAACCCGATATCATCGCCATATAGGCCTGCTGCTGGGTCTGCCTAAGTAACAACTCATCAATATTCGTCAGTTCGTCCGGTAGTGGCTCACGCGATACTTGATAGTCCTCGCGCACACGCCCAGACGTATCCAACAACAACACGTGGCCGGGCTGCATCAATCCGCGCCAGCGTGAAACCGGTGGAAACCATTCCGGCGTCAGATTCTTATAATAAATGACATCGTCATCGCGATGACCGCGCCACGGGTCGTGGGAAAGATAATCACTGATCAGCGTATTGGCAGCCAATAACTTTATGGTGCGGGCTTGGCGCTTAACGTGCTGGTCGAATCGAATCCGTCCTTCGATCACAGCTGCATCGAGCTGACCCTGTAGATGATCAGAAAAGATTTTTTCCAACGAACGGGTCTGTATAACATCCAGTACAGCCCATACCAGCAGGCCGCAGACCAAGCCCACCATCAGACTCTTGAATGGCATTGGCACTCGACTGAGCAGTCGATGCGATGTTTCCTTATCAGAATCAAGGTCTGGAATCACTGAACTCATACCTGTCTACCCAGCACTATTAAACAAAACTTAACCGACGGCGACTTGCAACTCACCCCCGTGCTCGCGCGTTGCCAGAAACTGGATATCCGGCCAACGCTCGATGGTCAAATCGAGATTCACCCGGCTCGACGCCAGAAAGACCAGATGACCAGAACCATCTTCGGCCAAACTATCACTGGCTCGATCCCGAAAGCGTTGCAATTCTTTCGCATTATCACACGACACCCAGCGAGCCGTGTGAATCGAAATATTCTCAAATATGCAGTCGACGTTATACTCAAGCTTGAGTCGACTCGCGGTCACATCAAACTGCAGTACGCCGACCGCGCCTACGATCATGTCGTTATTTCGGAACGGCCGGAACAACTGGGTCGCACCTTCTTCACACAACTGCTGCAACCCCTTGGCCAGAGACTTCATCTTCAGCGGATCTTTCAATACCACTCGCCGAAACAACTCTGGGGCGAAATAGGGAATACCGCGAAACAACAAGTCCTCGCCCATGGTAAACGTATCACCCACCTGAATCGTACCATGGTTATGCAGACCAATAATGTCCCCAGGATAAGCCTCATCCACGGCTTTGCGCGCGTCGGCCTGAAAGGTAATCGCGTTAGACACCTGAATATCCCGATTCAGGCGCACATGGCGCATCTTCATTCCTTTCGAGTAACTGCCTGAACAAACCCGCAAAAATGCGACTCGATCGCGATGGGAAGGATCCATGTTGGCCTGAATCTTGAATACAAAACCGGAGAATTTCTCCTCTTCCGGTGCGACGCGGCGCTGCGATGCAGCTCGTGATTGCGGCGGTGGTGCAAATTCAACGAAGGTATCCAGCAACTCACGAATACCGAAATTATTGATCGCTGAACCAAACAACACGGGGGTCAATTCACCGGCTAAATAGGCGGCATGATCAAACTCATGACTGGCGCCCTTGACCAGCTCTATCTCCTCGCGCAAATCGTCTATCTGGCTGCCCAGCAGCTCATCCAGCCTCGGGTTATCCAGTCCCTCAATAATCTCTGTCTCACGTATCTTATCTGCACCACTGGCTTCAAATAAATAGACGCTGTCTTTGTACAGGTGATATACGCCCTTGAATCGCTTACCCATGCCGATGGGCCAGGTGATTGGCGCGCAGGCGACATTAAGAATGTCTTCGACCTCATCGAGCAAATCAATCGGATCACGGCCCTCACGATCCAGCTTGTTTATGAACGTCAGGATCGGGGTATCTCGCAGACGACACACATCCATCAACTTGATGGTGCGCTCTTCCACACCCTTGGCGCAATCAATCACCATCATCGCAGAGTCAACGGCGGTGAGTGTGCGATAGGTGTCCTCAGAAAAATCCGCGTGGCCCGGGGTATCAAGCAGATTCACAATCCAGTCGGCATAGGGAAACTGCATCACCGACGTCGTCACGGATATGCCGCGCTGTTTTTCGAGTTCCATCCAGTCGGACGTTGCGTGACGAGTAGCCTTGCGCCCCTTAACGCTACCCGCCAACTGAATCGCGCCCCCATACAGCAACAACTTTTCTGTCACCGTCGTTTTACCGGCATCCGGATGCGAAATAATCGCAAACGTGCGACGCCGATCAAGTTCCTGAACAAGGGATGCCATAACTATCTACCAGAAAATCTATGCAATCGAGCGCGCGAGAATCAGTGCATCCTCGCGACCATTCCTGGCCGGATAGTAGGAATTCCTGTGACCCACCTCCTGAAAACCTTCATCCTTATATAGCGCGATGGCGCCTTGATTGGATGGCCGCACTTCCAGCAACATGGTATCGCACGAATGCACCCGCGCAACATCGATCAGATGCGATAAAATCTGGCGACCATAACCCTGACGCTGGTATTTTCCGCGTACACAGATATTCAGTACATGAGCCTCACCCACCGCGGCAGACATAACGCCATACCCCAACAACTCCTCACCGACCACCAACGACCAACAGCTGTAGCCCACCCGCAGACAATCGCCAAAGATCCCCAGAGTCCATGGATAGGCATGCGACTCATTCTCGATCTCGATCACCTGATCGAGATCATCTGCCCGCATCGGGCGAAACATCTCGGATGAATCAATCATTGCGCTCATGCGACGTTCTCATTGGATAGCGATAACGCCAAACATAAATCCGCCCAACTCTTCGCCTTCTCGGTGGGTGATCGCAACAGATACGCAGGATGGTAGGTCACTACCACCGGAATGTTGTTTGGACCCCAAGTATATCGATTGCCACGCATACGGCCGATTGGTGTATCGATCTGCAACAGATTTTGTGCGGCAATCTGCCCAACGGCCAATATCACCTGAGGATTTACCCATTCGATCTGGCGTTGAAGATATTGCGCGCAGGCAGCCACTTCGTCGACTTGAGGATCACGGTTATTCGGTGGTCGACACTTTAGAATATTCGCGATATAAACATCCTCGCGCTGAAAACCCGCCGCCTGCAGCATGGCGTTTAACAACTGCCCCGCACGCCCGACAAAAGGCTCGCCCTGACGATCTTCATCGGCGCCCGGTGCTTCACCAATCACCATCCAACGTGCGTGTCGATCACCGGTCCCAAACACGGTTTGGGTACGGGTCTTGGCTAACGAACAGGCTTGGCAGATACTGACATCCACCTCCAGTTGCGCCCAGGCATCGCCTCCAGCACCCGGTTCGATATCGCCCACATCAACGACAGCCGCCACAACGGCCGCCGCTGTGCGAGGCACCCACACGTCGATACCCATTGCATCCAGACAAGCGTGTTGCGATGGGCTGAGCGACATCAGACGTCACCCTTCTGTGGATGAGCACGTTCCAGCGGAACCATAATCTTGTTCAGCGCATTGATATAGGCCTTGGCCGAGGCCACCACAATATCGGTGTCGGCGCCCTGTCCGTTCACGATCTGACCGGATTTTTCCAGCCGCACCGTAACCTCACCTTGCGAATCAGTACCGCTGGTAATATTGCTGACGGAGTATAGTTGCAGTTCCGTGCCGCTCTCCACGATCGACTCAACCGCCTTGAACGACGCATCCACAGGGCCACTACCCTCTGATGCCCCCTGCTTTTCTTCTCCATCCACCCACAGCGTCAACTCTGCCATCGGTGTCTCACCGGTCTCGGAATGCGCCTTCAACGCCACCAACTTGAACCGTTCGTTACCCGCATCAATGCCCGCATCGGTCACCAATGCCTGCAAATCATCATCAAATATTTCGTGCTTCTTGTCGGCAAGTTCCTTGAAGCGAGCGAATGCTGCGTTCAGATCTTCCTCGGATTCAAAATCGACGCCCAGCTCCTGCAGACGGGTTCGAAAGGCGTTACGTCCGGAATGTTTGCCCAATACCATCCGGTTATCACTCCAGCCGACATCCTGAGCACGCATAATTTCGTAAGTCTCTCGGCTCTTGAGTACCCCGTCCTGATGAATCCCCGACT